>Ga0172369_10000864_pt1 | contig 44967 bp, 32 predicted proteins | sample LakKiv25m_FD_114539 | JGI IMG/M metagenome (GOLD analysis project Ga0172369, IMG submission 114539) | Freshwater microbial communities from Kabuno Bay, South-Kivu, Congo - kab_022012_11.25m | ecosystem: Environmental > Aquatic > Freshwater > Lake | place: Democratic Republic of the Congo...
GCGTGGACCTGGGCAAGTCCAATGAGTCCGACACCGACACCGACAACCGATATACTCGGGCCGCCGCGCTGCTCTCCGAATGGAAGAGCGGGGGGATACTCACCCGCGACCCCCGACCGGGCATCACCATAGTGCGCGAATCGTATGTGGGTCCCGACGGCCGGGCCCGCGACCGGCGGGGCTTCTTGGCGGCGCTCAGGTTGAGCGACTTCTCCGAGGGCATCGTGTTCCCGCACGAAGCCACGCTGTCGGGCCCCAAGAACGACCGCTACAAGCTCATGTGTGAGACCCGGATGAGTCTCAGCCCCGTGTTCCTGCTCTACTCGCTCCCCGGCGACCCCGTGATGCGCACCTGGGATGCCGTGGCCGGGGACACTCCCTCCACGGCTTCAATGGTGGATCCCGTGGGCACCACCACCAGCCTCTGGCCCACGTCGCACCCTGAGGTACTGCGCGCCGTGGCCGAGCATCTCGCCCACGCGCCCCTCCTCATCGCCGACGGCCACCATCGCTACGAGACCGCCCTGCGCTACCGAGACACCCGGCACGAGCACGGCGACGGCCCCGGCCCGTGGGACTACGCCATGGTCTACCTCTGCAACATGGAAGATCCCGGCCTGGCCATCTTCGCCACGCACCGCATGATCCGAGGCCTTCCCTCCGGCCTGATCGAACGGCTGCCCGATGCGCTGAGGTTCGCCTTTTTTGTGGAAGAACTCACCACTGAGGCAGGACATGCTCCGGAAGCGGTACGCCACTTCCTCGACGCCCACACCGACGAGGGTGGCGCCTTCGGCCTCTACCTGCCCGACCGCCACACCGCCTATGGGCTCACGTTGAAAGACAAGTACGCGCCGGAATCCAGCGCCGACGACGTCCATAGTGTGGCCTATCACCATCTGGACGTCGCCATCCTGCACAACGTCATCCTTCACGATCTTCTCTACATCACCCCGGATGACGTGGCCGCCGGGCATCATCTCGCCTTCTCCAAGAACTGGGGACGGGCATTCGAACGCCTCGACAAGGGCGACTCTCAAGCGGGTTTCTTCATGAACCCCGCGAAGCTACCCCAAGTGACCGAAGTGGCGATGGGCGGGGAACGCCTTCCCCAGAAGTCCACCTACTTCTACCCCAAGCTACCGACGGGCCTGGTCTTCTTCGACCTGGCAGACTCGGAGCTGTAGCCTTCAGGCCGCGGATGCGGCAAGCCCGTCGCGACTCGCTTCCGGCAGCATATAGACTTAGTCTATGACTTAGTCTATAATCGGCTCGACGTTCCCACCGATAGCGGAATGGCGGAGCCGAACATGTCCACCACCGTCAACATCCATGAAGCCAAGACCCACCTGTCCAGACTGCTCGTCCGCGCGGCAGCCGGCGAGGAAATAATCATCGCCAAGGCAGGGCGCCCGATCGCTGTCCTTTCGCCCATCCAACCCGTCCCCGGGCCACGAGTTCCCGGAGGCGACGCCGGAACGGTCATCATCTCCGCGGACTTCGACGATCCCCTCGACGAGTTCGAACAGTGACCACGCCGGCGGCCGGCGGCCGATGAAGGCTCTGATCGACACTCACGTGTTCCTCTGGTGGAACACCGACGATCCTCAGCTGTCCGGTCCCGCGCGCGAGTTCATGCAAGAAGAGACGAACGATCTGTACGTAAGCGCCGCGACGGCGTGGGAGATCGCGATCAAGGTGAGCTGCGGACGCCTCGCCCTCCCCTTCGCGCCGGAGCAGTACGTTCCCGAGCGGATGTCCCTCCACCGCATGCTGCCGCTGCCGGTGCTTCTGGGCCACGCCCTGAGAGTGTCCGGCCTACCGCCGATCCATCAGGACCCGTTCGACCGCCTGCTGGTGGCTCAATGCCAGGTGGAGGGTCTTCCTCTGTTGACCGCGGACCGGCTGATCGCGCAGTACGATGTCAACGTGATCTGGTAGCTCGTCACCCGGTGCGGCCGTTGTCCTCGACCGTCTCGATGCGCAGCGCCCGCCCCTGCTCGTCGAGTTCGATCACCACGCCTTCCAGCCACACGTCACCGGCGGCCGGTTCGAAGCGCACCGGCATCTGGCTGAGAAAACGCTCCAGCACGAGTTCCTTCTTCACGCCGATGACCGAGTCCCGCGGCCCGCACATGCCGACGTCGGTGATGTAGGCAGTCCCCTGGGGGAGCACCCGCGCGTCGCCGGTGCGCACGTGGGTGTGGGTGCCGACGACGGCGCTCACGCGGCCATCGAGATGCCAACCCATGGCCACCTTCTCGCTGGTGGCTTCGGCGTGCAGGTCGACCAGCACGTTGCGCACCCCATGCAATTCATCAAGCGCCTGCTGTACGACCTCGAACGGTGACCGGGCGGCGCTGACGAAGAGCTGGCCGCTTAGATTGACCACCCCGAGACGCCCCGCCGACGTATCGACGACGGTTACCCCGCGCCCCGGATTGCTCGGCAGGAAATTGAACGGCCGCACGATGCGGGGATGCTCGTCGAGATAGCGATAGATCTCTCGGTGACGATAGACGTGGTTGCCGGTGGTGAGTACGTCCACGCCGGCGGCGAAAAGTCCGTCGGCCACAGCCGGAGTGATACCTACGCCCTGCGCAGCGTTCTCGCCGTTCGCCACCACCACGTCGGCGGCGTAGCGCCCGCGTAGAGCACCGAGACGGCGTTCGAGCAGGTTGCGGCCGGGCTTGCCGACCACATCCCCGAAGAAAAGAACTATCACCGTACTCCTCCCACAACCGGTCCCTATGAGCCACGCGAACGGAGTGTAGCGCACACCCACGTCGGACCAAGGTCCTATGGCGTCCCGTTGGCGGCCCCTCGTAGCCTCGCGTCGTAACCCGATCCGAGTTGAAGGAGGACATGCCATGCACGACAACCATCGCCCGATTCACGGACGGGGCGGTCCGGCACCACCCCCGGCGCCCGCCGACATCAGCCCGGTCGCCGCGGACCACGTGCCGGCGGCCCGGCCTGCTTTCCGTGGAGGAAAGGCGGGCCGACGTCGCACGCGCACGCCCCGTGTCATGGTCGGTTCCCTGGTGGTGCTCGTCATCGTGACCGTCATCGTAGCCGTTGCCCTCACCGCCCGGGCGGCAGCCGCGGGCGGCGAGCGCCCCGCTGCGGCGCCGGCGGTCGTCCATATCCCCGTTCTGCCGACGCCCTCGGCGGGTGTGCATCTGGTGACACTGCCGTGGGGCTCCGGACCCAGCGCGGTAGGTCTGGCCCGGCCCCTCGAGGGTCTCGCCCGCGGGCCCGAGGCGCTCGCCGTCGCCCCCGACGGCCGCATCGCCATCCTGGACTCGGTCAATCGCCGGGTCGTCACCCTCGATCCATCGGGGGCGTTCCTCGCCGCCCTGCCCGTCGACCTCTCTGCCCCCCGTTTCATAGCAGTGGACGACACCAGCATCCACGTGCTCGACGCCGACGAAGACCGTTGCATCGTCAGCCTCGACTGGCAGGGCGGCGCTCTCGAGCACGAAGATCTGGAGGCGCGCGACGCGCCGGTCACCGGCCTCTTCGCCCAGGAGGGACAGGTCTATGTGGAGTGGGGACACAGCAGTGTCACCGGCGTCCGGCCGGGCGCCCGCGGTTTCTCGGCCACTGAACCGGGTCGGCCACTAGGTTCTCGAGGACGCACCCGCGCCCAAACACTGTTCACCGCCGGCACCAACCCACGCGTGAGCCTGGTGACCGACCCTCAGCGGCCCAACGACCTGCCCTCGGAGATCGAGTTCGTCAGTGACAGTCCGCTGGAACACCTGGTATCCCTCGACTCAGACGCCGAGGGCGCCATCATCCTGGGCGCCCGGGTCCAGCATGGTTCGCCCCCTGATGCCGGCGCGCCGGCCCTCGTCGTGGTCCGGGCGACCGGTCCGGAAACAGCGACCGCCCTTGCCCTCGATGACACCGGCGGCATAGCCGAGACCGGCCAACCGTACGCACTCGGCCCGGACGGTCGTATCTACCAACCACGTGCCACCGACCAGGGATACTCCATCATCGTCCACACCTTCCCGGAAGGAGCGACGCGATGAACGCCGGTTCGATCCGCACATATCGCCGGCGCGTGGTCGCCATAGTCTGTGCCCTCGGCCCCATGCTCCTGCTCACTTGGCCGGCGGCCGCCGCCCACGCCGCGATCCCCATCCTCACCAGGGACGAGATCGTCGCCCGGGCTGAGTCGGCCATCGGTACCGACTACACCTGGGGACGAGAGAGCTGGACACCCAACGCACTTGGAGCCGGTCCCGACTGCTCCGGCTTCGTACTCAAGTGTTGGGAAGTCCCGCGGAGCCTGCTCTACCAGGAAGAAGACGGCGTCAACGCCACCATCAGTCCCCGCTACACGACCTACAGTTTCTACAACCTGACCGGCCCGTGGAGCCAACTGTCCAGCCGCACCAACCTCCTACCGGGGGACGCGCTGGTGCGCAACGACGGCTCCTCCGGCCACGTGGTGCTCTACGCAGAAGGCGACGGCTGGAACTACCCCATCGTCTACGAAGCACCCTACACCGGCGCGACCATACGGCGCGCCTCCCGCTACCTCAGCGGCGACTACCGGCCCATCCGCCGCACCTCCCTTTCCGCCGGCAACAGCCTTCTCCTCGACAATCCCACAGCCAAGACCACCGCCGGCGGCGACGCAGGTGGGGCATGGAGTCGCTCCACCAGCATCACCGGCTACTACCAGGCCGACTACCAGACACACCAACCCACCACGCAGGCCGCCTGGGCCCGGTGGACGCCGCGCTTCGCGACCTCCGGTTACTACACGGTCTATCTCCGGTGGACGAGCAGCAGCAATCGCGCGAGCAACGCCCGGGTCACCATCAACACACCCGGCGGACAGCTCTCTACGACGGTCAATCAGAGAACGGGCAGTGGAGCCTGGGTCAAGATCGGCCGCTACTACTTCCAGGCGGGCTACTCGACAGGATCAGGCAGCGTCGCCATCCACGCGACCGGCGCCAACGGCTACGTGATAGCCGATGCCGCCCTGTTTGCCCCCTGAGTCCACCGCCCCGCCGCACCGCACTGCGCGCCGCGGCCGGGGCGCGCGGGCCAGAACAACCGCACATGCGAGAGGCCCCTCCCGGGGCCTCTCGTTGCGCTAACTCTGTTTCGTGCGGACTCGTGATGCCGGCGTCGTCATCCTCGGCGGCCGCCCGTCGTACGGGCTTCAGCTTCCAAGTCTCTCGACCAGGTTGCTGGTCATCTTGGCCACCTGCCCCCGCGTCGCTGTTCCATAGGGATCGAACGACTCGCCGGTCTTCCCGGAGAGTAGACCGTTGAACCGGGCGATCGACACCGCCTCATCCGCGAATGCCGGGACGTCCACGAAGCCGTGCGAATAGCCCGCGGGAGGCGTGATCAAAGCGGTACCGCCCGCCCGGACCAACATCAGCGCCAGCTGAGCCCGTGTGATGTTGTCGTAGGGACCGAACAGCCCGCCGTTGAGGCCCTTGATGATCCCCCGGTCGGCGGCTTCCTCGATGTAGTCGAAGGGGTAGCCGGCGCCTTCCCACGGCACATCGGGGAAGGTGGCGGATCCGGCGGCCTCGATCACGTCGGTGTGTCCACCCACAGCCAGCATGACGATCTTGGCGAACTGAGCCCGCTTCACCGGATCGTCCGGCCGGAAACACCCGTCGGGGAACCCACCGATGATCTCCGCCCCCGCGAGGGACATGACCTCATGGTAGAAGCGATAGTCAGCGGGCACGTCGATGAAGCCATCAGGGACGGAGGTGGTCGGCGGAGGCGTCGACGGGGTGGTGGTGGTCGTAGTCGGGGCCACCGTGGTCGTGGTCGTCCGTGCGGTGGTGGTCGTAGTTGTGGCCGCCGACGCAGTTGTGGTTGTCGGCGCCGAGCTAGTGGTGACGTTTGCAACCGTCACGGCGATCGTGGCGTCGGCCGTGTTGCCCGCCGCGTCGTACGCACGGGCAGAGAGTGTCCTCGCTCCGCTCGAACCGGCGCCCGTGTTCCAGACAAACGCAAACGGCGCCGAGGTGTCCGTGGCGGCGAGCGTCCCATCCACCCGCAACTCCACTTTGGTCACACCGACGTTGTCCGACGCGCCCACAGAGACAGACACGTTCCCGGAGACCGAGGCTCCGTCGGCGGGCGCGGTGAACGCGACGACAGGGTCGCTGACGTCGGCCGATGTCGTGGTGGTGGTGGCGCCGCCGCTCAGTTCGTGAGCGGAGGGATCGACGAATCCGCCGAAGTCGGTGGTCCAGTACGTGCCATAGGGCGAACCGGAGATCGTGTCCATCGAGATGCCAATGACCTTGAACTCGGGCTTCAACATGTTGCTGTTGTGACCGGGGGAGGCCTTCCAGGCCGCGAAGACGGTGGCTGCGGTCGTGTACCCCGCGGCGATATTCTCGCCCATCGCGGTGCCGTAGTCGTAGCCACAGATGGCCATGCGGGCCCAAGGCGAGGAGTTCACTGGAAAATAGTCGGAGTTCTGCGTCGTGTGATCGAAGAAACCATACGTACCCATGTCTCTGTTGTGCTTCTCCGAAGCGTCAGACAGTACATCGGAGATCAACAGAGTCCCCAGACCGTTCGCCTGGCGATACTGGTTGATCAGGCCCAGGAATTCCTCCTCCTGCGCGCTGTAGGTGGAGTAGGCCTGCGCGGGCTTGGCGCCCGAGACGACCAGAAGGGCCATGAACAGCACAGCAAGCACCCACTTCATGGCCCGCCGCGCCTCCGTGGTCCTCACGCTCGTGCGTGCGCATGCCGGCGCTCCACCCATCACATGCCCCTCAACGTATCCGCGACCCCGGGGATAGCTCCCCCCCGACCCGCACCTGTGTTTGCACTATTGGAAGATAATATCGGCACATAGTCGAAATGACTTGAGACCGAGATGGCACAGTGGGAATCCCCCCCGCACAGGTTCAAGATGCCGGGCCACCATACTTACGGATCGACGGGCGTAAGCAGCGCTCCGCTGGACGCGGTGAGAACGTCCCCCGGATCCTCGGTAACCACGTAGAGCGCGTAGGATTCGCCCCCCACGAACGGGCTTCCCGCACTGTCAAGGAGAACGCCCGAGCCTCCGGTCCAGGTGCTCGTTGTTGGGTCGTCGATCTCAGCCACCGCGACCTGGGCGGCCGGGCTCAGGTCCAACGGGGTCGCCGCAGGCAGGACGTAGACGTACTGTTTGACCTTGTCCGTGGAGAGCGACGGAACCCACTCGGCGTGGAAGTCCCGTCCATCCACGCCCGCAGTGGTGTCGCCGTCGGTCGCGGTCACACTCGTGGCAGGAGCGGGCGCCTCTCGCACAGTGAACGCCGCACTGGTTGTGGTCGTCGTGTGCCCGGGCGCGTTTCCCACTGCCACCGCAGCCAGGTCTACCGCGGTCAATCGCAGTCTGAACGTATCCACCACGGCTGCCTCGACGTTGGGCACGTCCCACGCGAACGCCCCCGTGTTGGGAGCAGCATCCGCCATGGTGGTCCAGGTGGCTCCGTCGTCCGCGGAGTACTCCAGCTTCACGGCGTCGACACCGGCGACGTCGGTCAGGGTCCAGGCAACCGTGAAGGGCGTGTTGTCGGGGAGTATCGCGCCCGGAGCGGGAGCGGTGATCACCAGCACGGGCGCCAGATTGTCCACGACCACTTCCTGCGTATCGAGCAGGCTTGAGTTGCCCGCCGAGTCGACGGAGCGCACAGCGAAGACATACCGACCGTCGGCAAGGCTCGTCGTTCCCCAGGCAGCCGAATAGCCGGGACCGGCGTTGCTCGAGAGCAGGGTGAAGTCGGCGACGGTCCAGACCCCGGGATCGACCGGCAGTTGGGACTTCAAACGGTAGTAGAAATCCACCCGAGCGACCCCACTCGGCACGACACTCGGAGACGCGGGATCGTCAACGGCGGCAGCGACGAAGACCGGGGTCTGCGACTCGGTGTAGAAGATGCCGCTCGCCGCGGGAGCCTCTAGCTCCACAGTGGGTGGCAACAGATCCACTATCACGTCGACGGGACCAAGCATGGTCTCGTTGCCGGCGATGTCGGTCAGGATCGCCCGGAACTCATACGCGCCATCCGGGAGGCTTCTATCAGCCCACACCGCCTGGTACTGTCCGGCCGAGGCCACGCTGTCGGTCGAGACCACGGCGAAGCCCTCGGTGGACCCCGCGGCGCGGTACTCGAAACGCACAGACTCGACCCCAGCGCCCTCGTCGAAAGCGTTCACGTCGAAGTCGGGCGTGCGCGAGTCAACTCCCTCTCCGTCGAGGGGTGCGGTGATCTCGCCCTCGGGCTGACTCAGATCCAGATGGTAGGCCACCGGGGCCGAGGCCGAGGAGATCAAACCGGCCGCATCCTTGACCTTGGCGGTGAAGCTGTGAGGCCCTTCAAATAGCGCGGGCACCCGGATGGTGAAGTGCCCCGTCGAATCCGCCGTGCCCTGAACCAGCTCCGTGGTAGCGCCACCAAAGGTATCGTAGATGGCCACATGGCCGTTCACGATCGTCCTCCCCATGACAAAGGGACGAGAATCGTGAGCCGGTCCGACCGGCAGCGTCGTCAGCTCGGTCGGTGCGGGCGGGGGTGTGGTGATGTCGATCGCGGCCTCAAGCGTGCGTAACACGAGGGCTACGGCCTGGGCCCGCGTCAGCGACGCCGTAGGTGTGACCTTTTCATTCGAGCCGTGCACCACATCGTGGTAGACAAGATAGGCCGTGGCCGGCCGGTGCACCTCGGCGATGCTGCCCTGGTCGTCGAACTGGGCCAGATAGAAGGCGCCTTCCGCCCGGTACCACGCCAGAAGGGACGGATACGTCAGCGTGCCGCCCTTGATCGCCCCCCGCGCCTCCAGTTCCTCCGCCGCCAGATAGCGGCCCAGGATAGAGTTGCTCTGCTGGCGCTCGATGACCTTGTCCGGCCGGAACGTACCGTCGGGGAACCCCCCCATGATGTCTGCGGCAGTTCCGCCCTCGACATAGACGTAGAACTGATGGGCGCGGGGGACGTCGGAGAAACTGGGCGTAGACGGGTTCTTCGTCTCGACTCCTAAGCCCTGGACGCTCATCTTGGCGAACTGACCCCGGGTGACCGCCGCGTACGGTCTGAACGTGCCGTCTGGGTAACCATCAGCCACCGTATCGGCCTGCTGGGCGGTGATGCAATAGTCCGCCTGCCACTGAGCATCTGAGATATCCGTCCAGACGTCAGCGGCCTGGGCACCGGCGACCCCGGCCACGGAGCCAATCGTGAATAAGACCACGGTCAAAACCGGCAAAAGCGCGCTACGGATGGGTCGGCGGTGAGTGGCCTCGCGGCGAGTACAAGACCCGGGCGGGTACTTCGTCATTGCTTCCCCCTCTCCGACGTTCGCCCGACGCAGTGGGTGCGCCGAAAGCTGGCCGAAGTCTAACACGCACCGCCCCTCGGCGCAGCAACCCCCTACACGACGAGAAGGGGCCCGCCGAAGCGGGCCCCTTCAGGTTCAGGTCACTCTAGAGAGTGGCCTTGTCCGACGAACTCGGATGATCAGTCAGACAGATCGTCGTTGTACACCCAGTTGGGCGCGCCGTCGGTGTTGGTGCTGGCTGGGAAGTTCACCCAGACGTTGTCGCCATAGTCGAAGACGACCGTCGTAGCCACATCGACATAGCTGTCGTTGTCGTACGCAGTCGTGTCGCCCGTATTGGCAACGGTGCCGTCAGGCGTGAAGGCATGGATGGTGAAGAGCAAGCCGTGTAGCGGCGAGCCCCAGCCACCGCGAAGATGCAGCTTCTGCGAGTCGTGCATGTAGATGTCGCCATCGACATCCTCGCCCCACTGCAGCGTGACGACGTTGGATTCTAGGTCGCCGGCCGACGCGTAGACATCCCAGACACCCCATACCGGACTGCTGTCAGACGCGAACGCCTTGCCGTCGTAGTTGGTGGTGTCGGTGCCCCAGTTGACGTCGTCACCGGTGGCATAGTCCAAGCCGGTTGCGGGGTTGGTGTAGCCGTCGCCGGCGACCGTCGGGTCACCGCTCGCTGCACCTTCCTGGAAGACGCCATGGAAGTCGACGTCTTGGTCGTACATCGGGTTACCGAACTGGTCGAGCACGGTCGCGATGACGCCCAAGCTGTCGTCTTCATATTGCGGACCCATGCCGCCGAACCACACCGGGTTCATACCCTCGCGCAGGTCGGGGGCCAAGGTGATCGTGGTGGCTACAGGAGCCTGCCAGACCTTGTGGACCTGGTATTCCCAGATGGGGGCCTTGTCTGTGACCAAGCCGTCGGCCGGAGCGTAGACCATGATCTTGACGATCGACTTCGCGTGCATGTCACCCAAGTAGAGTTGAGCCAGCTGGACGTCGATGTTGCTACCCGTCAAGAGGTTCGGGGTGACACCCTCCTCACCGTAGTCGAAGTAGCCGTCCATGGTCCAGGCCTTGGCACCGTCGGTCAGCAGGTTGCCGTAGTAGCCGAAGTCCGGGCCACCGTCGAACGGCCCCGCTCCACGCCAGTACGGGTTGACCTCGTTGTAGAAGTTGCCATCAATGTCGACGCCGGTGTACTGGTCGTACCCCTGACCCATGTCGGCGTTCTGGTCTGAAGAATCGACATAGCCGTTATACGGGTCTCCGAACACGAAGCCCGGGTCGACGAGGGTCGCGCCCAGCCACTGGTTGAAGAAGAACGAGCCGGTGCCACCGTCGCCCACGATGGGAGCGTACGGATCGTCAGACGGCATAGGCTCGTCGTGATCCGGACGCGTGCCGTTCGTGTCGTAGTCGATGGTGCCGGTCGTATTCGTCGTATCGGCGTCGGTGAAGAACGCGTAGGGCAGATAGGTGTCGTCGGCGCTTTGGCTGCCGTGCAGGATGCCGCCCACGTTCTCAAGCAGGTAGACCACTTCGTAGTCAGGCAGATCGTTGCCAAACTCGTCGTAGACGTGCACCTGGATGTTGGCGTGGTTCGGCACGTAGCCGCCGTAGTACATCTGCTTCTCGGCGTAGTAGTAGAGCTTAGGATCCCACAGGACTGAGGGGTTGACCGGAGCGTCGTTGACTTCGCCATCGACGTTGTTGGCCACTTCCACGCCATCGATAGAGACCACGATCTTGTCGACGCCCTTGGCCACCCAGATCTTCTTGGCGTAGGCCTTGACGAGTTCCGGACCGTTGTGCGGGTTGCCTTCCCAGTCGACGGTGGCTTCGACGGTCTCCGGACCCTTCGCGTTCGAGGTCACGGTGACGTTCGCTTCGCCGTTCGCATCGGTCACGTCGGTGGCCGGGGTGAACGAGCCGACAGACGCGTGGATGCCGTCTTCGTCGAAGTAGGTGCCGAGGTAGTTGTCGACCAGTTTGTAGGTGACATCCTTGCCCTCAAGCGGCAGATAGATGCCGGGGATGCCCTCGAAGCCTTCCTTATAACCGTCCTTGTTGTAATCGTAGGACGTGTAGGCGCCTTCGAAGGAGAGTTTGACTTCCACACCCTGGACGTTCTCGGTCGCGGTACCGCGCTCATCGATGTCGTTGCTGTTCTTGGCTTCGATGATGCCGTTGGCGTCTTCATCGTAGGGGTAGCCAGCCTTGTGGGACTCAGAGTAGCCCGGCGGGCAGAGGAGCACGCCGCCGAAGTAGGCCGCGTCTTTCCAGTCGATCACGCCGTCATAGGACGAGCCGGCATAATCGGTGTCGATGAATGGGGTCTGGTTCGCAGGCAGGCCAGTGAAGTACTCGTCGAGCCATTCCCACCAAACGTCGCCCCAGTTCAGTTCCAGCAACGGATCGTACTCGAGCTTGAGACCGTAGACATGGAGCGTGTAGTCGTGGGTGGTGCCCACGGTATTCTTCGCCCAGGCTTCGTTGGTCTTGAGGTCATCGTACTCGCCGTGGGTGGTGATGTCGTCGAACGTGGCGACGTTGACGTCGAACCACTGCACTTCGGCGTCGTAGGTGATGTACGAGCCTTCATGGCCGTCGGTACCCTTGTCGCGCACTTTCGCATGGATGATCTGCTCGCCGGGCTTCAACGACTTCACCATGAGGCGGGCTTCGCCGTTCGCATCGGTGACGTCGATGTCGATGTTGCCGGTGGGATCATCGGGGTCGGTGACGGTGTTCTCGTCATCGGTTACGAAGTGGCCGATACCCTGCATGAACCACTCGACCTGGCGGCCGCTTACGGCATTGCCGTACACGTCTTCCAGATGGATGGTAAGCAGGAACTCCTCACCCAGGTTGCCCTCAGTGAAGGCCGGGCTGATGGGGGAGTCGTTGCCACCGATTACGTGGGGGATCCAGGTCTTCGTGGCCCAGGCGTAATCTTGCGGCTGATCTTCCCAATTGTAGAAGTGCTCCTCGTAGTCGTTGTTCGTCTGGTGATCGAACAGCTGCCACGGGTAGGGGTTGCCCTCGTAGTTGGCTTCCGCGGTGACAACTGTCTTACCGGTCACATCCGACGTGATGTCGATGGAGGTAAGACCATCGGCGTCGGTCTTGGCCCAGGCGCTCTGACCGTCGGCCGCGATCTCGCCGGCTTCGGACGCCGCCACGATGGTGCCTACCGAGGGGACCGTCTCGTCTGTGGTGGTGTCGGGATCGTCGTCTACAACGTTCCGGATCTGCCAGAAGACGGGGATATCGGCCATCGAACGGCCCATGTAGCCGTCGGCCAGCCATGCGACTTCGTCGGAGTACTGAGTCCAGTCGTCCGCGCAGTAGGCGTCGACCGTCTCGGCGTCGATACCGTCAGCGTCCATCGGACGGGCGAGATCGGCATCCGGGTTGTACAGGTTGTACCAGTCGGATTGGCTCGTCGAGAGCGGGCCGGGACCGAAGACCAGAACGCGCGCGGACCACGAGTGGGTGGTGCCGGCGTTGTTCTGAGACGACCGGGTCGCGTCAAGGATGTAGACCTCGTCGAGAGCTACCCAGTACTTGGTGCTCCATACTGCAGCCACGCCCGGAGCGGACGCCGACACGCGCTGGATGCCGACTTCGGTGGAGATCAGATTGATGGTCGCTTCACCGTTCGCGTCGGTGAGGGCCGCTTCTGGTTCCACGTTGCCCACATACCAGGGAGCGATCAGGGTGTCAAAGTCGACGAGCACACCCGGAGCGGGAGAGCCGTCGGCCTGGGTCACCTTGTACGTGTACTGGTGCGTGAGGCCGATGAGATTCTCAGCCTTGTCGTCGGACACCAGTTCGATTTTGGCGGGCACTACCGGCTCGGTCATCGGGATGATGTCCAAGGACCGGATGAGCATGGCAGCACCTTGAATCCGGCTCATGTTGGCTTTGGGAGCCAGCAAACCGGAAGCGTCGCCCCAAACGATGCCGAAATCGACGGCGAACGCCATCTCTTTCGTCAGGCTCGGGCTTACCGAGGAAGCATCCGGGTAGAGAGCCAGGATAGCCGCCGCATCGGCGTCGGTGTACATGGTCTCTAGGTCATAGCCGTTCTCAGCGGACACCCAACGGGCGATGATGGCCGCTGCCTGTTCGCGGGTGACGATCGAGTTCGGCTCGAATTTGCCGCCGCCGACACCGTTGGTCAGGCCGGCGGCAGTGGCGCCTTCAATGTACGCAAAGTAATAGTCGGTGGTCGGTACGTCAGAGTAGGTCGGGGTAGCCGGAGTCACCAAGGGGATCTTGTAGGCGTCGACGGCCATCTTCACGAACTGATTGCGTGGCATGGCCTGATAGGGCCGCCACGAACCGTCCGGGAAACCGTCCGAGATGTTCGCCACTTGCTGCTCGGTGATGCCGTAGTCGCCCAGGATGCTCATGGTCAGATCGGTCCATTGAGCAAAGGCGACGCCGACGGCGCCGAACACGAAGATCAGGGTGAGCACCGCTACCAAGGCGACCGTGAGGCCACGCTTGTGCATGCGATATCTCCTTGAATCTTGGTTCATGTCTGTCTGCATGGTGTTGCGTTCTTGCCGTTTCCTACATATCGTTGCGCTGGTAGGTGTGTAGGAATAAGAACTGTCACCTCCTTTCGCATCTGGTCTCGCCGCCGCGTCTACCGCCGCGGAGCGGAAAGCTCTGGCACGACCCGTGAAGCAGGCAAGGGCTTCCGGCCGGTCCAAACGTGGGGAATAGGTCGCAAGCGGCTCGACGAGCCGCGGAGTTGAAGAAGACGCATCGTGTGGAAGTGTCGTCATGATGCCACTCTCGCTCATTGGGCCGCGTAGATGGCGGTTATCACGGCGCCGTTCTTGTCGCTACGGGTCTCGAAGTAAAAGCGCCGGCGGACCTCGACGACGCCATCCTGCCCGTCGCTCACGGTGGTGCCCATCTCCAGGAGTACTCTGGCACCGGCAGAGGTCTCTCTGACCGACACGATCGTGGCCGAAGAGGGTCGGTCGAGCAAGGCGATCATCTGGGCGAGACCGGTCTGTGCGCTCGACGCCACGTACGTATCGACGCCGGCCAAGGCGCCGGCCATAATCTTGTCGGCGACCGAGAGCACCACCGTCCGCGCCGAGTCTTCACGGGCTTTCCAGGTCATGACCGCACTGCCCGTGGTGGTCGTGGTATCGGGCTCGTCGGTGCTGGTGGTATGCTGCCGCACGCTCGAGGGGGGCGACGTAGGTTGGGGCCGGCTGTGAGTCGTAGCTGTGTGGTCCGTCGCCGGCGTTGTAGCGGGCACGGTGGTCACGGGCGCCTGCGTGGTGACCGTATCGGGCACAGTCGCGCCGGTGGTGCCTGGGCCCTGAGTATCGGTGGTGGCACCGCCGACGAAGGAGTCGGATGTGGACGGGCCACCCGCGATCTGATCCTGGTCACCGATGCCATCCGCCAGGGCGAAGATGCCCAGGCTGACGGCTACCAGGAGGGCCGCGCCGCCCAGGGCGACTCGCGAGAAGATGGTGCGGGGACCCTTCGAGAACGCGCCTCGGGCTTCTTGGGCCCGCACCTCTGCACGAACCAAAGCAAGGGTGCGCTCGCGGGACGCGGCGGAGAATTCGATGCTGCCGAGTTCGCCGAGTTCCTCAGCGAGCAGAGAAAGGGCCGGATCGTCGTCGAAGGCGGCCGAGGCCGTGACTTGGAGGGTCTCCTCCCGTCGGGGTCGTCTCACTCTGTCGCGCAGGGCGTCAAACATGGCTCATCACATACGCCATATTGCCGGACGGCCCAAAAGGTTACGGTGGATGTCGAGATCGGGGACGGCTAGCAGGCTGCTGAAACATGACTTCTCGCGGCGGAGGTGCGCTGGGAACGCGCCAGACGAGGACGCAGAAAGCGCGAATAGCAGCGCTATGTGCGCGACCGAGGACGACGTATCGCGCCTCCCAGTGCGCTTCGGCCGCCGGGACCTCGTTTTTCAGCAGCCTTCTAGTCCCTCGAGCCCAAGATCTCCTTCAGCGTCGCGAGTCCCCGCAACTGCAACTGCTTGATCGCTCCCTCGGTCTTGTCCACCGCCGCGGCGGTCTCTGCCAACGACAACGAAAGGACGTGCCGCAGGAGCACGACCTCCCGCTGACTCTCGGGGAGCATGCGCAGGGCCCCGGCCAACCGCAGGCGCCGCTCGCGCTCCTGAGCGGTCGCTTCCGGCCCCGCCGTGTTGGCAATGATATCCTCGGCCTGATCCAATCCCACCGTCCGCGCGGTCCGTCCGGCCGAGCGATGGTGCTGGGCGACCTGCTTCTGCGCGATGGAATACAACCAGGCGACGAACGGCTTCCCCTTCCAGGAGAAGCGCGGCAGATGACGGACCATACCCAGGAACACCTGGCTGGTGACATCTTCAGCCACCGTTGCCGACCCGACTCGGAACAGGGCGTAGCGGTAGACCACCGGGTAGTACGTGCGGTAGAGCGCCTCGATCGCCCCCTGGTCGCCCTCGCGGGCCGACTCGACCAACCGACGCTCCTGCACGGGATCGACCAGAGCAGCGCCCGCGGGACCCGTCGGGCGCGGGCGGCCCGTGGTCGATTTGGGTGCCTCAAAGGCCACTCCGGCGCCGTCGACCGAGCCGCCGTCAGGCCCGACGACGAAACCGTCGGGCACTGCAGGAGAAGAGGCGGATGTCGATGGGCGCGTTCTGCTCATGACGGCCCGCCAATCATAGTCGATGTTCGCGCCGTGCTACAGACCGGTGGCCGCCCATGCCGGGCCGGACGTCGCCCCGGCGGCCTCGAGGCTGTCCACGAGATTGGCGGTCATCTTGGCCACCTGACCGCGCGTGGCCGGTTCCCACGGCAGGAAGCGCGTCACGCCGCGGGCGTCCACGCTGCCGGTGAGGATGCCGTTGGCGTAGCCGGTCATGGCGTCGGCGTAGAGGGAGCTTCCCGGAGACACGTCGGCGAACACATCCTCCATGCCGACATAAGGCGCGAACGGGTGCCCGGCCGCGGCTGCGGCGCGGACGATCATGCGCACCAACTGGATGCGCGTGATGGGATCACCTGGGTGGAACCGCCCGTTGGACCCGAGCACGATGCCGGCGGCGGCGGCTTCCTCCACGTAGTCGAAGGGGTAGGGCGCGGGCACCCCCTCGCCTGTGAAGGTCGGCGGCACATCCGGGAACGTGGGGTGCTCGAGCGATTCCACCGGCTCGGTGTGCAGCCCCCCCGCCTCCACCACCATCTTGGCGAACTGCTGCCGCTTCACGAGGTCGTCGGGCCGGAAGTACCAGAGACCCGAGGTCAGGGGCACCTCGAGCCCGGTCACGATGTCCCGCACGACGAGGGTCGAGATGTACGAGAAGTAGCGCTGATCGCTGCCCACGTCGAGGAATTGGACGCCGTCCGGATCGGCGGACAGACTGAACCGCACCGCGTACGAGCGGCCGACGGACTCGGCGCCCCGAGCCCACACCACCAACGTGTGACGGTCGTAGCCGGTCGGTCCGGTTGCGGCGCCGCCGCCCGTGGAACGAGCCAGGGGTAGATCGGTAACCGTAGGCGCGGCCAGGCCGGCCGAATCCCAGCTCACCAGTCGCGCATACAGGGGGGCTCCGTCTTCGCCGTCCACCACTGCCCGCACGGCGGCTGCGGGGTCGGCGGGCGGAGCGTCGAGATACACGGCGGCGTAGTTCTGCACGGTCTCCACTCCTGCCCAGGGCAGAGCGATCTCTTCGGTCCGGGGTTCCACGGCCACGTCGAGCGCACTGAATGCATACGGGGCCGCCGTGGGAGGCCGTCCGTCGAGAAGATCGGCGATCACCCAGTCGTCGAAGAGAGATGCGAACGTGTCGAAGGAAGCACGCGCCTCGAGCACCGTCTCGATCCCGGCGATGCCGTCCTTGGGTTGCGCGACCAACTCCCGCACGAAGCCCTGACCCAGGCGATCGGCCAAATAGGCCATGAACGCGTAACTGGCCCCATAGTCTTTGTTCTGCTCCGTCCAGACGGTAAGGTTCTTGCTCGAGGCGAGCTCGAAGCTGCGCAGCTGCTCTTCGGCGTTCGCCTTCAGCCCACAGGCCAACTCGGCGTACATGGCCACGCCCTCTTCCACCCAACGCGCGACTCTGCCCTCATACACGCGGTTCGGGGAGGGATCGCCGAGATAGTCGCAGTTGTACAAGATAAGGTGGGCCAACTCGTGTGCGGACGCCGACTTGGCTTCCTCCGGGTCGGTGAGCACGCGGCCGAGGTTGAGCGAGAACATGTCCCGCCGGTTGGATCCCGAACTCGACGCGGACGGATCCGCGTCCTCCGAATCGAACGCCCCCACGATGTGGGCGTCCCCGAAGTCGTAGAGCAACATCACAACGCGATGCTGCCCGTCTACGCCGGGATCGGGCACGGGTCCGAGCACGTCGGTGAGCGTGGGGTAGATCTGGTCGTCGAAGGCATCACCCAATCCGGAGACGAAGTCGGCCGGCAGGGACCGATTGTTCTGCCCATAGATCACAACGTGGTCGCCGACGTATACGACCGTCGCCGCCACGTGCAGATCGTGCAGCGTACCCCAGTCGGCCACGTTGAACGTGTCGATCTGCCCCAGGACCGGATCGGCGGGCGTCTCCGCCCGTGCCGGCGCCGCACCGAGCGGACACGCGGCGAGCAGGCCGCTGATGCCGAGTACGGCCGCCAATCCGGCGACGCGCCGCGACATTGACCGCGGCCACGCGGTCACTGGGCTACGCCCGCGGTCAACACGTGCAGGGCGCCGAGCAGATTGAATACGATCCGCGCGGTCTGGCCCCGTGTGGCCGGCGTGTACGGCTGGAAGCGCAGGTGACCGTCGGCTCCGGGGACGCCCGAGACGATGCCCGCCTGGTAGGCGGCCAAGATGGTGGGCAGATCGGGATCACTGGGTCTGATATCCCAGAAGGGTGAAGAGCCTGACGGCACCGGCAGAGGAGAACCCGCCGCGGCCGCGGCGCGCACGGCCATACGCGCAAGCTGTATACGGGTCACCGCTTGGTAGGGCTTGAACCGAGCCGGGTCGACGGTCACGCCGGACACGATGCCACTGCGCGAGGCTTCCTGCACGTAGTCGAAGGGGTACGTGCCCGTGTCGGCAGGCACATCGGTGAACGCCACCGACGCCGGCTCGACGACGTCGGTGTGCAAACCGAGCGAGGCCACAAGTACCTTCGCCAGTTGGGCCCGCACCAAGGTATCGTCCGGCCGGAATACGGCCGCCCCGGCCTCCTGGTATCCGCCCAGGGCGCCGCGCAGCGCGAGCACGCGGATCTCGCGATGGAATCTGTGCGAGAGGGGTACGTCGGCGAACTCCGGCACCGGGTCGCCGGAGGACAGCAACGACACGGTGCCGTCGCCTTGGTTGCCCACCGCGAGGAGCGGTGCTCCCCCGTCCACGCCGGGCACCCACGCCAGAGCGCCGGGACGCGAACCGACATGCTCGGCGGCGCTCCCCACGCCCGTGGTGGAGTCATACGTCGCCACAACATCGGCGGTCTGGAGCGCCGCAAAGAGGTCCCCGGCGGGAGACAGCCGGAGTCCCTTGGGGCCTCCGGCCAGCGAGCGCGTATCGAGGAGCGCTCCGTCGAGGCTGACCCGACTCAGAGTCTTACCCACGAAATCACTCACCACTACCACACCGTTGTCCGCGTCGAGCCGTACGTCGAACGAGCCTTCGCCGGTGTCGCGTACCCACGCCCGGGAGAGGGTAGCCAGATCCACCGCCTCCAGCTGACCTCCGTCGAATCCGCCGTAGCTGATCACGTAGAGCCGACCCGCGACCGGATCGACGTCCATCTGGTAGGGAAAGTACGTGGTGGGCACGCTAGCCACCTGCGCAAGCGACTCGGGATCCAAGAATGCGACCGTGTTGCTGTGGTGCCGCGTGACCGCCAACAGACGGCCGCGTCCGGGCGCATCGACCAGCAGGACATCCCACGGCGCCCAATCGTCGTCGGCGCCTCCACGGATAAGCGCCTCGCGCCGGCCGCTCGCGGTGTCGAACCGATAGACCGCGTTGCCGAAGTACGACGCCACGTACAGGGCGGCGCCGTCCTCGCTGAGAGCCAGTCCCACGGGACCGTCCGGAACCGGGAGACGCTGTCGCACCAATCCCGTGGCCACATCGACAACGGCCACGGCGCCGCCGGCGAAATCGCTCACATACAGAGTGGATCCCGATGCGTCGGCCACCAGGTACTTGGGCTCACCCCCGATGACGACGGCTCCCCGCTCGTGCAAGGGCGCGGCGGCGGGCGCCGCCGAAGGAGTGGCCAGGATCCCCCCGACGAGCACCGTCAGGGCCAGGAAGCCGGCCACGACGGCGACCCGCCCGTGGCTCGATTGTGCACGCAGACGGCGCATCAGCCTCAGTATACCGGTACCTCGGTCCACGAACGGCCTACGGGGTCGCGCCCAGCAGCCGGGAGAGGATCACCGCGACGTGCATGCGTTTGATGGGCTCCTCGGCCCGGAGTTCTGCCGAGCCGTCCGGCCCCGGGTATCCCTTGAGGATGTCGACCGACTTCAGGTAGGTGGCGGCGGCGTGGTGGGTGCTGGAGAGCGGCACATCGGCGAAGCCGGGCGTATCGCCCGGGAGTGCCGCCGCCTCGTCCTCCCAGCCCATAGCCCGCACCAGCATGGTGGCCATCTGGTCACGGCGCACGGCCTCATAGGGCTGGAACGTGGTGTCGGTGACGCTGTTCACCAGGCCGGCCTCGAAGGCGGCCGCCACCCAGTCGGACTCGTCGCCCAGCGTCCCCGGCTGGGCGGGCATGTCGGCGAACGGCCGCGAGGGGACGTCGACCAGCGGGATCTGATCGTCCGGGAACAGGGCGTTGTGCAGCCCCACCACCATCTTGGCGAATTGCCAACGCGTGACCGCGGTCTCCGGCTTGAACTCGCCGCTGGGGTATCCGTTCATCAAGCCGGCGACGGTGACCTGCTTGATCTCGTCGTAATACATGTGCTGCGGCGGGACGTCGCTGAACTCGCCCGGAGGAAGCGGCGGACCGCCGGGGCTCGTGATCTCTAGGATGAGGGTCGACCGCATCTGACTGTATCCGAAGAAGCGACGGAAGGCGGAGGCGCCCACCACGGCCGTGCCCTTGTCCCCCGTGAGGCGCAGAGTGGCGGCATGACTCTCCGGATCGGCCGTGTCTCGCGAGAGCACCTCGACACGGGACACCGTGCCCACGTGTGCGGCGTGACCGTCGATATCGCTCATGCCGTCGACCACCTGCGACAGTTCCGTCGCCGAGATGGTGAAGGTCCACGCGTAGCCGGGGTTGTCCGCGGGCGCCCGCAGACTGTATGGATCGGCTTTGGCCGGCAGATACGCGTACTCACCCTGATTCCACTCAGACGTGTACCCCCCGGAACTGGAGGAGAAGAAGCTGGAGATCACCGTGCCGTTGTAGCGGAGCACCAGCCCGGCGCCCTGCACGGTGGTCTGTTCCGCCGCCTGGCCGATGCCCGGGTAGGCCTGTTCGAAGGTGTAGCCGCGGTAGACCTGGTCCCACTGGTTATCGTTGAGGTAGGGATCGCGGTTGGCCACCGCATAGGTGCGGGCCGCCACCGCCTGAGCCTTGACCGCCTCGGGTGCGTAGGCCGGTTGGTTCGATTGTGCCCAGTCGTAGTCGACCTCGGCCACGCTGCGCAGATACTTCTCGATGGGCACCAGATTGAAGACCGACAGGTAGCCGGCGGTGGGCGACGCTTCCACGTGCATCTTGCCCCAGTACTCCCGGGCTTCGATCGGGGTCGCGGATGCAGTCGTGCGGAACTGTGCCTTGGTGCGCCCCCCGGCGGCAGGTCGGGCCTCGACCCAGTCGAAGGGCCCCTGCTTCCCGGCCGCCGTCACCAGTTGCACCGCTCCCCCCATAGGGGTCAGCGTGCAGAAGGCACCTGCCGGGATGTCTTCGGTCTGCTCTCCGGTCGCGGTCTTCTTGACCAGCGTCATGGCGGCGCCAACGGCGTGCACGTCAACGACGGCGAAGTTCTGGGTGATGGTCGAGACGCTCTTCCACGGCTCGCTGGAGAGCTTAACCTTCAACTCCAGGCTGAGATCGCTCAGAGGATCGAGCGTGGTGCCCGGGTAGTAGAACCCGAGGATGAATCGGAAGTCCTTCCCTTCCCTGGCGGCCTGCCACGCGCCCCACTGGCTGAGCCCCACCCCATGGCCGTAACCGCGCCCCTTGAAGACGAAGTCGTCCGCCCGCGCCGAGCGCGCCGGAATGCTTCCGACGACCATCATCGACGCCACGACGATCGCCATCGCCACCACACGCGTCCATACCTGACGCGAAACCGCCTTGTGCACGAACCGACGCACGGCTAACCCCCCGCGGGAGCCGTAGACGGCGACCACCCCAGATACTCGAGGATGCCCCGGGCGACGGCGGCGGCGGCCTTCTTCTGATAGGCGGGATCCTTGAGCTTGGCTTCCTCCTCGGCGTTGGTCAGGAATCCCACCTCGGTCAGCACCGCCGTCATGTTGCTCGCCGCCAACACGTGCAGGTTCTTCCAGTGCGTACGCGCGCCCCGGTCATCGCTGCCCAGGGAGGCGATCAGGTTGCGTTGGATCGCCTCGGCCAGGCGTTTACCCTCCACCGAGTACTCCGCGTCGGTTCCCCAGTAGAACGTCTCCGTACCGTCGGACGCGGGATCGCCGGCCGCGTTGTTATGGACCGACACGAAGATGTTCGCCTGAGCCTGGTTGGCCAGATCGGTGCGCTCCTGCAGAGTGGGATATGAATCGTCGGACCGGGTGAGCATGGTCCTCAGCCCCTTCTCCCGCAGGATCTTGTCGACTTCAAGGGTGATCGCCAAGTTGATGTCTTTCTCTTTCACCCCAGTGACGCCGATCGCCCCGGTATCGCTGCCTCCATGCCCCGCATCGAGCGCGATGAGGGGTGGGCCGCCGCCGGGCGGCCCGTCCGTGCGTTTGAAGACGTCGACCACGATGCGGTCACCCTTGCCGTCGGAGGGAGGCAGAGTAGACACCTCGAAGCGACTGAACCGGTCGAGCGTCAGCGTGATGCGCGCCGCCTGCGGGCGGTAGCTGAGTTGCCGCGTGGCCGCCCGTTGCACCTCGGGTGAGCCCACCGACGCGTCCGCTCCTCCGCCCGCCGCCACCGCCTTCGCAACATCGATCACCAGCACGCTGGAGCCACTCATGCGGCTGGTGACCGCTCCCGGCGCGGCGGAGAGATCGAAGACCACCCGGGTCATGTCCGGATAGTCGGCTCCGACCCGGATCGCTCCTATCACCGCGAGGTCTCGCAGTTCGGCTCGGTAGGCCACGAGCGAGAACTGTCCCCGGGTGATCGACGTGCCGGGCGAGAGCAGGCCGTCAGCGCCCCCTTGGAACAGTCCGCGCGCCAACGCCAGCGCCACATAGGGTCGAGCCTCGACGGCGATCCCGGCTGCGTCGCTGAACGGATCTATCTGTGCCGCGACCTGCGATCCGGTGAGGGCTTCCGCGGCCTCGGCCCAGCCCAGGCTCCGCACCATAATCACCGCCATATGCTGACGCTGCAGGCCCACATACGGACGGAGCGTGCCGTCACTGTACCCGGTGATCCACCCCTTGTCCGCCGCGGTCTCCACATACGGGCTGTACGACGCGTCGACGTCCGCGAACCGGCGTGTACCCGAGTCCGTCGCCAGACCCCGCTGACGCACCAGCATCTTCGCCGCCTGGCCGCGACTGAGCGCGGCTCCCGGATGGAAGGTGCCGTCCGGATAGCCGGCGACCACCTTGGCTCCGCTGAGATACTCGACGGCGACGTGGGCTGGTTCCGACGGAGAGACATCGGCGAAGCTCGACGCATGCGCCTGCGCAGACGCCGCGAAGCCGAGCGACGCGGTCATCACGATCACCCCGACTACCGCCAGGGCTCGGGTCGCCGCGATCGCGGCGACCCAACGGGCGCGTGACACCGGCACCTCGTGCGAGATGCGGCGGCGAAGTATGACCGGAGTATGGATCATCGAGGCACCTCAGAGTCGGACGGGAGCCGGCCGCGAGGCGGGCGGCGGCTAGTTGCCGCCGCCCGCCGCGATCAGTCTGAGCCCCCGGGCGATGACAGTGACCGCCTGGGCACGATTGGTCGTCTCTTCCGGGCGGAACCGGCCGTCAGATCCGCCACTGATGAGGCCGAGATCGCGGGCCACCACGATGTCGACCGACGCCCAGTATTCGCCGGGCACATCGAGGAAGGGGCGCGTTCTCGGTTCGGTGGTGGTAAGAGCCGGGGCGGTGGCGGCGTCTTCGCCCAGCGCCCGGCACAGCATCGCGGCCATCTGGGCGCGGGTGATCGCGGCGTTGGGAGAGAAGCGGGTACCATCGCCGACGCCACGCACCAGACCGGCCGTCGCCGCCGCCGCGATCTCTCGGTAGCCCCAGAATGACGGCGGTACGTCCGCGAACACCGGCGACTGCGGAGCTTCGGCTTCCAGAGCCTCCGGGGCGAACGCCCGCACGAGGAACGCGGCGAACTGCGCCCGGGTCACCGCTCCGTAGGGTCGGAAGACCCCGCCGCTGCCATTGACCACGCCTTCGGCGTAGACCGTGGTCAGGTCGGCATAGAACCAGTCGGTCACGTGTACATCGGAGAAGGGTGGAGCCTCCGGATCGATCTGCCCGCCGGGACCGGGATCTTCCGGTGCGGTGGTCGTGGTGGTCGTAGAGGGAGGCAGGGTCGTCGTGGTAGAGCGAGGGGCGGTCGTCGTGGTGGTGGATGCGCCACCAGGCACGCCGCCGCCCGCGATCCACTCATCGTACGTGGGGGCCGCCTTGAGACTGTTGTACGGATCGATAGGGTGCTTGTAGCCCCCCAGATGGATCTCGAAATGGAGGTGAGAAGCGGTGTCTTCGGCATTCCCGCTGTCGCCCGAGTAGCCGATCACCTGGCCTTTCGACACGTGCGTGCCGTTCGTGAGCCCCGGAGCATAGGCGTTCGCAACCCCTCCGAGGCCGTCGTCGCTGCCGGGGGTGTCATTGTTCAGGTGGATGTAGAAGTAATCGTTACCGTCGTCGCCCCGCAGAAGGATGTTGTAATACGGCAGATCGTTGTAGCTGGAGAGCTTGCCGGTGAGGTTAAGCCAGTCAAGGGTGCCGTCGACCACGGCAAGCAGGGGCGTCATCTTCGGCACCAGGATATCGTTCCCTTCGTGCGACCGTCCGCCGGAGCGGGCGGCGCCCCAGGTGTCCTCCCACGACACCCGCTTCTGCAGGGGAAAGAGGATGGGCACCACCGGCGCTCCGTCGCCGGCGACAAGAGCTACTACCGCCGCGTCGGGCCCGTCCGCCGAGTCGGGCCCCGCCGTCGACACCGGCTCTACCGCCGCCGCCGGTACCACCTCAGAAGCCGCGACGAGAACAGCCAGCGCCAGCAGCACCGCGACCGTGATCGGCCGGGCCGCCCGCGACGTCGCCGCTCGTGCACCACGATGCAGCGTCCGCAGCACTTCGAAAACCACCATTCGGCCTAAGTTCGCCGGAGGGAGGAGTTGTCCTCCCCCGGGCGGGTCCGTCCGGTCACGCTCTTCAGCATGTCCAACACCTCCCGCAACTCGGGCAGCCGGCCCACAGCCGCAACGGCGAGGTAGGCGGCGGCTCCACCGACCACCCCGCACAGAACACGTAGACCCATCCCCAGAGTGTCTGCGCCAAGTCTGCCGGCCAGCACCATATCGATGGCCCACACGACGACTCCCATCACCGCCGATGCCCCGACGACACGCGCCAGAGCCCGGGTGACCCCCCCGAAACCCACGAAGCCAAGCCTGCGCCGCATGAGCTCACCGAGAACAACGTAGTTTACCGTCAATGCGATGGTCGTGCCCAGAGCAAGGCCTCCGACACCCATGAACTGCATCAGCGTGTATGAGCAGGCGATGTTGATCCCGACGGCTATCACGCTGATGGTAACGGGCGTTCGCGTGTCGTGATACGCATAGAAGACGCGTGTGAGCGTATCGCGGCCGGCATACGAGTACAGTCCGATGCTGTACATGAACAACGCCCAGGCAGTGCGGGCCGTGTCGTCGGCGGTGAATTTGCCGCCGTTCTGGAACAGGAGGGCCACCACGGGCACCCGCAACACGATGAGACCCACGCTCGCCGGCACGACGACGAACGCGATCAACCGCAGCGCGAACGCCAGAGTGGAGTTCACCCGATCGGGGCGGCGCGCGGCCACCTGCTCCGAGAGCAGAGGGAAGATGGGGATGGTGATGCCGGCGACGAACAGACCCAGGGGCAGCTGGAAGAGTTTCTCAGAGTAGTTCAAGGCGGAGATGGACCCTTCGCCCAACAGGCTGCCCAGCACCTGATCGACAAAAATGCTGACTTTCCCCACCGCCGAGCCGATGAGGATGGGCCACACCATGACGGCCACCTGAGTCATGCCAGGCAGCCGCCAGTCGATCCGCGGTCGGTAGCGCAGGCCTTTACTTCGAAGCTGAGGAACCAAGACGAGGAACATAGCCGCCGCGCCCACGGTGGTTCCGACGGCCAGACTGGTGATACCCCACGATCCCGCGAACACAGCCATGAAGATGATGGTCACCACCGCCCCCACCGACGCGGAGAAGGCGGGCAGACTGAACCCCTTCAGCGAATTGAGCACGCCGGTGGCGAGACCCGCCAGACCGGCGAACACCACGCCCGGCATGAGGATGCGGAAGAGGGCTACAGCCAGGTCCATGGTGGAGGGATCGAAGCCGGGACCGAACAGGGGCACGACCCACGGCGCCAGCAGTATCAGCCCCAGCGTGAGACCGGAGAGCGCCAAAGCAACGGTATTGGTCATGCTTACCGTGAGTTTCCAAGCCTCGTCGCGCCGGCCGGTGACCATCCGCTGCGTGAACACGGGAATGAACGTAGCGGTGAGCGCCCCGCCTACCGTCAGCGACAGGAGGTAGGGGATCTTGTAGGCGAGAAAGAAGGCGTCGGTGGTGGCGTTGGCACCGAAGAAGTGGGCCACCGCCATATCCCGCACCAGACCGAACACCCGACCGACCACGGTGGCCGCCAGAATGATCAGGGCCGCCTTGCCCAGCGTCGCCCGAGTGGAGTACTCCGACGCGCTCGGCGCGGCGTCCCGCCGGGCGGGCGGCGGGACGAGGCCGCTCATCGTCTCGGAACTCCCGGCAGGCCGCCCCAGGCTGCAAGCTGTACCGCCAGGGCCGCCGTACGGCCGGCCTCCCTCCTCAGCGGACGCACTCTCCGCTCCAACGCGGCGCGACGGCGGGGCAGGTCGCGAACGGTGGCGAACAGGGCGTCCTCAAGAGTCGACCGACCGTACGCCGACTCCAGGTCATCGGCGGTCACCGCCCAGGGCTCCTGACCGGTCTGCCGCAGAAACGCACGCACTTTGGGATCGTAGTCGATGGCGGCGGCCGGCACGCCGGCCGCCGCAGCCAGTATCCCGCTGTGCAGGCGCATGCTGACGACGAACTCGGCTCCGCCAAGTATGCCTGCCGTCACCGCCGGATCGTCCACCCCCGACACCACCCAGGCCCGTTCGGCCAGGTCCGGACGCGCCCGCAACTCCGCGCACAGAGGGCCGTCGGTGCGTTCTTGGAACGGCACGAACAGCACCGCCAGATCATGCGCCGCCGCCACCCGAGCGACGGCAGCCGCAAGATGCTGCTGATACGTCTCCCGGCCCAGCCAGGGTCGCGGACATACGGCCAGATAGCGCAGTCCCGCCGGGAGGCCCTGGCCGCGGAGCGCGGCGGCCACGTCCTCGGCCGGCGCCGGAGCCGGCGAATACGCCGGGTCGGGCACCACCAGCTGCACCGGCGCGCGCACGCCCACCTTCGCCGCCAACCGGGCCGAGTCCACATCCCGCCAGGTGACGACCTGGCACAGCGATCCCACGCGGCCCACCGCCTGTCTGGCTTCCGCCGTATGTAGAGGCCCAAGACCCAGCGCATACCACATGACCGGACGTCCGAGCGAGCGGGCCAGCGTCACTATCGAGAGAAAGTACGGCACCGGCCGCAACCGTCCCTCCCGCCACAAGAACGAACGACCGTACAAGGCGAAATCGGCCTCGTGCAGAAAACTGCCGCCGCCGCTGATGACCAGGTGGGAGCGGAGCACAGCCGCCATCAGTTGAGAGGGGTTCCGCAGGCTGGTGGAGATGGCTTCCACGCCGTGCCGACGCGCGGTGTCGGCCGCATCGAACGAGAGCACAGTGATCTCGGCCGCGGCATCGTGGCAACGCAGATCGTGAAGCATGGCCGCGAGGATGGCCTCGTCGCCGAGGTTCCCCTCGCCGTAGTAGCCGCTCACCAGGTAGCGCATCAGACCTCCGGGGGCGTCACCGGCGTGCGGCCTTCGCCGACCGCCCGACGACTATGGTCCCGGCCGGGACCATAGTCGTCGGCGCAGCCCGCCACCACGCGGGCCGCAAACCGGGGCAGGGCCAACTGACGTCGCACGCGCCGCGGATCGGCCGCCAAGCGGTAGAGCCACTCCACGCCGAGTCGCTGGGTCCACTCCGGCGCCCGAGACACCCTCCCCGCCCACACGTCGAAGCTTCCCCCGACGCCCAACGCCACACCTGTTCCCAGTTCATGACGGTGGCGGTGCAGGAAGACCTCCTGCCGAGGCGCCCCCAGAGCCACCAGCAGCACCCGCGCGCCCGAAGCGCGCACCGCCGTCACCACGGCGTCCTCGTCGGCCGGGCCGAAGTATCCGTGACCGCTGCCGGCGACCACCAGTCCCGGGAGGCGCTCCACCAACCTGCGCCCGGCCTCCTCGGCCACGCCCTCTGCCGCTCCCAGCAGGTAGACCGGCAGGGTTTCTCGGGCGGCGCCCGCCAACAGACGCTCGGCCAACTCGATGCCGGGCACCCGAGACAGCCCGCCGACCCCTTGTCGGCCCGCCGCCCACACCGCCCCGACACCGTCGGGAAACCGCAGGTCGGCGTCCAGGACGGCCTCGGCGGCTGCCGGATCGTCGAGTGCCCGCATGACCAGCTCCGGGTTGAACGACACGGCGATACGGCATGGTGCGGAAGCCCCAGCGGCGTCGGGCGGCTCACGGCGCGCTTCGGCGAGCAGCCAGGTCGCCGCGTCTTCCGCGTCCACCCGGTGCATCGGGAAACCGAGCACGGAGACGGTGGGCCACGGGGCAGCGGGCGTAACCCCGCGCCGGGCCGGGGGGGCGGCCCGCGGAGATGGGTGATCCGCGGGCATATGGGCGGCGGCTCCCACCGCGAGCGCAGCACGCTCGTAGATCTCTGCGTACGATGCCGCCGCCCGCAGATGCGAGTGGTTCTGCACCACGTAGTCCCTGGCGGCGGCGGCCAGGCGGGCGCCCAGGTCGGGGTCGGCGGCGAGCCGAAGGATCGCCGCCGCAAGCGCTTCCGGGTCGGCGTCGGGCACCAGCAGGCCGTTCTCGCCGTCGCTCACCATCTCGGCCAGGCCGCCCACGGCTCCGGCGATGAGCGGTCGGCCGCAGGCCATGGCCTCCAAAGCCGACAGCGAGGTGGCCTCTTCCACATTCTCCGAACGCACCGACGGCACCAGAATGATGTCTGCCAGCCGGTACAACTCCACGATAGCGTCGCGCCCTTGGCCGCCCAGCAGGCGCACCTGTTCCTCGAGCCCGCGCTCCCGCACGACCTGCTCCATCGCTTCGCGCTCTCCGCCCTCGCCCGCGTGCAGCAAGAGGAAACGGTGCCGCTCGTCCATCGGCATGCCGGCCAACGCCAGCGAGGGGAACACCACCCCATTCTTCTTCACCAACCGCCGGGGGCAGAACAACACCGTGCGCCCCTCGGGCACGTCCCACGTACGCCGGGCAGCATCGCGCCCCTCTTCGCTCGGGAAGAATGCTGTGGTATCGATGAAGTTCATCAGGGCGAAGACCGTGTCCGCCCGCTCCGGCACCAGACGCAGCACGTGGTTGTGGAGGCGGGTGTCGACGGAGACCACGGCGTCGGCCATGCGCAGAGCCCGCATCTCGGCGCCCATGAGGTAGCGGCGGCCGAGGTCGGAGGCGGCCGTGTAGCCCTCGGAATCCGACTCATAGAGGGGATAGCCGTGCAGCGTCAGCACCAAGGGGACCCCGTGCCGACCGGCCACCGCGCGCAGCGCCGGCACCGAGTAGACCTCCTGAGCGTTCAGGGCGTCCCAGGGCTCTCCGACGGCTTCGGCCCGGGCCAGCTCGCGTTCGGTGGCCGCCGCGAGAAGACGGCCCCGGACCGCCGCGGCGTAGATCATCCCCCAGCCTCTATGGGCCCGGTTCAGCGCCCCCGCCGGCCATACCACGCCCACATCACGGGCGGGCTGCGGCAGGGTGTCACCCAGGTAGAACACCCGGGCCTGGTGGCCGATCTCATCGAGCCCACGGGAGAGCATGTCCAGGTGAGTGGTCGTGCCCCCGATCTGTCCGGCATCACGGATGGTGGGTAGCAGGATCCTCACTCGGCACTCCTTGTGGGTTGCATTCCGAGCACCGGGCAAGCGGCCTCTCCCATGCGCTCCAGCATGTCTTCGACCAGGCCGGAGATGGCCTCCACCCGTCCGTCCCAGGTGTTGTCGGCGGCCAGGCGGGCGCGCTCGTCACGCGCCGCCGCGGCCCGCGGACCGGCCAGATCGGCCAATGCTCGGGAGACCAAGGCCGGATAGTCCCGCGGCCGCGCGGCCAGGGCGACCACGTCGGCGTAGGGGGCCAACTCCGGCAACGCAGCCGAGACCACGGGCACGCCACCCGCCAGATACTCGAAGAGCTTCAACGGGAAGATGTTCCGCGAGAGCTCATTCAGTTTGTAGGGGATGAGGGCCACATCCAAGGCCTTGAGATACGCGGGCAACTCGGCAAGCGGCTTCCCTCCCAGCAGGTGCACGTTAGGCAAAGGCCGCAAACGGGCTTCATCGACGTCGCCCTCGCGGATCGGGCCCACCATCACCACGTGCCACGCGGGGTCGGCCAAGGCGATGGCCTCGACGGCCGCCTCGTCCAGGCGCTCGTCGTGCACCCCGATCACCCCGATGCGCGGTCGGGGGATCGCAGCGATGTCGGCCGGAAGCGCCAGCGCGGGGTCGAGGGCGCGGCCGAAGTGGGCAACGTCGGCGGCGTTCGCCACGTGATGAGTGTGCGGGTTCAGCGCCGCGCGTGACGCCCGCAGATTCTCGGCGGTGGTGATCACCAGGTCGGCCCTACGGGTCAGGGCGTCGTCGTATGCGCGTACCACGTCCGGATCGACGAAGCCGGGGAAGGCCGAATGTTCGTCCACGCAGTGGTACACCAACGCGGCCGGGTCGAGCCGATCGACCAATGCCACCGAGGTCGGCAGGTACGTCCAGAGCAGGTAGTCCCGGAGACCCAATCGCCGTACGGCCCAACGCACGTACTGGGCCAGCCACCACTGGTTCAGGCGGTTCACCGACGGGCGCACGTTACCGAAGGGCACGAGGGGCGGCGGAGTGAGGGTCCACAGGCCCGGCTCAACCTGCCGAAGACGGGGCAGCAGCGCCCTCCAGCGCCACCAGAGCGCAGTCACTTTGAGCGGCGCGAGCATGGTCACCGGTTCTTCTACATAGAGGATGCGGTTCGTCGCCGCCAACCGGTGCATGATCTGCTGCTTGCTGGTCCAGTGCGCATCCCAATCCAGGGACGACACGCACACGATATCGCGACCGCGCAGCACGCCCGTCACGACACCGCCAAGGCGTTCACGCGATGGCGCCCGGCCACACACCGCTCGTATGCGGTCAGCAACCTGCCGGCCACGACATCGACGGAGAACTCCTGCTCCACCCGCCGGGCGCCTGCGTGGCCCATGGCCGCCAGCGACTCGGGGTCGCCCACCAGCCTGGTCACTCGTTCCGCAAGCGCGTCGACCAAAGCCTCTCGTGATTGCTCTCTCGATACGAGGAACCCGGTGACACCGTCGACGACCACTTCAGGCAGGCCGCCGACCTTGGTGGCCACCACGGGCAGCCCCGCCGCCATGGCCTCCAGCACCGACACCGGCACACCTTCAGCCTGGGAGGTGAGCAGGAAGAGGTCGAACTCCGCCACCGCCTCGCTGCCCGGACGCACCTCGCCGCTCCAGGTCAGCGTCTCGACCACGCCCACCTCCTCCGCGTACCGTTGCAGGGCGGCGCTCTCGGGTCCGTCGCCCACGACGGCGGCCCGCAGGTCGGACACCTGCTCTTTCACCCGCCGCACGACGTCGATGAACAGCTCCAGATCCTTCACCGGCACCAGGCGCGCCACGGTTCCCAGGCGCGGGCGATCCGCCGCCGGCGGATCGCCCCGCCACACCAGGTGGCTCAGCGCGGTGCGGTCGCCGTCCAGGACATCGCCGCGCACGGTCCGGGGCGCCACCGGCAATCCCGACGGTACCACGATGGGGCGATGCCGCCCCGTGGCCTTCGTGTCCGCCTTCCGGCGCAGATCGAACGACACGAACACCACCTGGTCCACAAGGCCGAGCGTGGCACGGTCCAGGCGGCGGTAGACCCCTAGTTTCGCCCCCGAGGCGTAGTCCGAGGCCAGGTCGGAGTGCACGGTGGTGAACAGACACGGCCGGCGTCGAAGCGCCGGAGACAGCACGCGCACGGGCAGGTTGGCCCGCATGCCGTGGGTGTGGATGACGTCCCAAGGGAACCGATCGAGGCGGGCACACAGCGAGCGCAGCACCCGTACGTCCCACGGAGACGCCATCGCCAGCGTCTCGACGGGGAGCCCCATGGTGGCGGCGGCCTCGGCGAGGCCGCCGCCACCCAGACACAGCAGGTGTGCGTCACAGCCGGCCCGCCCCAGCGCGGCCACCATCGGCAGCACGTGGGCCATGGCTCCCCCCGTGTCCCCGCCACCGATGACGTGCACCACCCGCAGGTCCGTCACTGTGTACGCTCCGCGGTGGCGGTCGGTCCACCCGGCCGGAACTCGGCCGATGGCACTTCGCCCACCGGCCGTCCGTCCCGTGCCTCGATGGCTAAGCGTCCGGCCCGGGGTAGGCGGAACCCGGCATGGAGCGGCGCCGAGGCGAAGCCGACCAGGAACCAGAACCCCGAGCCCACGGCCACCGTCTCCCACACGCTCGCTGTAAGGTTGGCGAACGCCACGGCCACGAACCCCCCGAAGACCCCGGCCACGACTCCCCGCAGGTGGGGATCGGCCTGATCGACGAACGCCACCACCAATCCTTTGCCCACCCGCACAAGCAGCCACAGGAACGCCACCAGCAGGACCAGACCGCCCTCGGCGGCCAACTGCAGGTAGAAGCTGTCGATCCAGAGACCCGAGGCCGTGTACCCGAACAAGAAGGCGCTGGTTCCCCCGAACGTCCCCAGTCCCATCCCGGTCCAGGGGTTCTCGACGATGCGGTGGGCCGCGACCCCCCAGATGTAGAGCCGTCCCGCCGACGCGCTCTTGGCGAGATAGGCACCGCTGAATGCGAAGGCAAGCCGTTCCATGAACACGCCCGGGGAGGCCACCAGTACGGCGGTGCCCGCTACGGCAAGGCCCACAAGCAACCGCCAGCGGCTGAGTGCGGTCAGGGCCACAAGACCGACCGCAAGGCCGAGCCAAGCCCCTCGGCTGAAGGTCACCGCGATGCCGGCGGCGAGCACGACGGCGACAGCGGCAAGGACCAGGCGTTCCCTCGTTCCGATCTGTTGCAGGGCCAGGCCCACGGCAAGAAGCGTCCCCAACAGAAGGAAGGCCCCGAGCCCGTTCGGATTCTCGATGATCGAATAGGCCCTCGTGCCGATCGCCTGCTCGTGGGCGTCGACCCAGGAGGCCGGCATGGGGGCACCGGTCCCGTATTGATAGAGACCGTGCAGAGCCAAGAGCAGCGACGCGGCCAAGAACATGGCGACCGCCCAGCGCACGATCCGCCTGTCTCGTGGCAGCAGGAAACCCAAGAAATAGAAGAGCAGCGGCTGGAACGTGACCCTCAGAGCAAAGACACCGACGGACTGGGGCACCTGGCGCAGCATCACGGAGCCCGCGGCCGCCACAACTGCCACGCAGAGCGGCAGCAACAGCGGCACCGTCCGAAGATCCCACCGACGAACCACGAGGACCACCCACGTCAGGCAGGCCAAGCTGCCCAGGAGAAACATCTCGTCCCACGCTCCAGACAGTCCGCCCAGACTCCTCCGAGCCAGGAAATCCACCCATGGGAACGCGGCCAGCAGGAAGAGAAGGAGTTCGGCCCGGTAGGGAAGGACCACCGCTGCGACGCAGACCAGCGCCAGGACGACCGCCGCGCTAGGGGTGACTCCCGCGCTCGCGCCGACGAGGGCACCGACGCTCAGCGCCGCCGCAGCCACTGCCCCGAAACGCAGCGTCCAATCACGGTCTCCGGGGATCGCCACGAGCGCCAGACCGCCGGCCGCCGCCACTGCCAGCGCCGAAACGATCCCGGCCGACAGGGGGCCCGCAACCGGACCGTCGACCGCCAACCGACCGACCCGACCAATGCCCACACCCAGGGCGGCGGCGCCCACGACGCGCCACGCCCCTGTGCCCGCAACGACGGAACTATCCACCCCACGGGCACAGCGGCGGGCGGTGCGCCCAGGCCAACTCTCGCCGACCATGTGGATCGCCGTAGCGTAGACCCAGACCAGCATCCGTGCCGTCAGCGAGGACGAACCCGGCTGCAGCGGCCGAGAACGCCCGGCATCCAACGAGAGGAAGAGGCTGCCCGCGGCAAGCCGGCGGGCAGCCGCGGCCGTCCCGGCGACGACGCGCCCCGACAACGACGCACGCCAGGCCGGCCGGAACCGCCGCTCGGCGCCCGCAAGCGCCCGGCCGGAGAACGACTCCTGCCACACAGCGATGCCGGCCTACTTGGCGGCGGAGGCTTTGATGATCACCGTCTTGGGGGAGTACCCCGGCCCCACCAGCACCAAGGGCAGCCCTGCGCGCATCGGGCTCCCGCCCACCGTGATATCACCATTGCCCGACACCTGCGCCTGGCCTTTGATCGTGATGGTGACGTCTTTGAAGACCGTCGACCTCCCCTCCGGGTTCACGTTGCCCGAATCGTCGACCGCATCGATCCTGGACTCGCTCTCCACCACATCCTCGATCTTTCCCAGGACCGCACCCCTCTCGTCGCGCACGGCATCACCGACGTTGGCCTCCGTGACCTGCGGTATACGCGTCCGGTCGATGAAGAGAACCATGCGATAGTCTTTGGTCTGCGCCTGGTCACCGGAGAAACGCCCCCAGGCGAACGCCCCCACAGCCACGATCAGCAACAACACGATGATATCGACCACGCTCACCCGCCCGAACAGGCGGCCGCGGTCATCGATGAGGGGGCTCATTACCACACTCCGGGGTCGGTAGATACCGGTCGGCGGTCCAGACCGGTTGGATTCTATCTGAAGACCCCGGACTAGGCCACACCGAGCCGTGCGTCGCCCGCCGGCAGAGCCGTGCGCGGGCGATATTCCTGCTAGAGTGTGTTCCGGCCGCGGGCCGGCCCTCGAAAACATACCCTTGGGGGAACGGAACGGCCTACGCTACCGTCATGGGCGACGTGGAAGACATCCCAGCTTCACAAACTCCAGTGCCGCCTGCCGACGGCCCGGCCGACGCGCACCCCGGCGATCGCAGCGTGCGCACGGCACTCGGGGCGGTCACCCGCCGGCGCTTCCTCGAGCTGGCCGCAGCTGCGGGCGCCGTGACACTCGCAGGATGCTCCAGTGTCTCCAACACGGTGAAGGACGCGACGGAGTTGGTCTCGAACCCGCCTGTGGAGGCAGACCCGGCGATCCGCGGCGCGCTGGGGCCGGAGCCGGCAAGCTACGCGCCTCCCACGCCCACGAGCAGTCCTCCCTCGGTGAGTGATCCCATGGAACTCCGTGCGCAGGTGTGCGTAGTGGGCGGCGGCGCCGCGGGCGCCGCCGCCGCCACCATCTCCGGTCGCCTCGGCGCAACGACCATCCTCCTGGAAGAGAGCTACGTTCTCGGCGGGAACGTGACCCGCGGTCTGGTGAACCTGGACAAGGTGGCCTGGGGCGGCCAAGAGAACATGGTAGGCGGCTACTTCCGCGACCTCATCCGCGACCTGGAGAAGACGGGGCACGCCATCTATCCCTCAGAGGAGACCCATTGGGCCGTGCCCTTCGAGGTCGACGCCATGCGCACGCTCACCTTGGAGCTTGCCCGGGAGGCGAACGTCGATGTGCGCTTGGGCGCCCAAGCCGTGTGGGTGGAACGCGAAGAACGGCTCGTCCGCAGTGTATGGGCACAGGAGCACGGCCGCCTGCTTCGCGTCGTGGCCGACGTCTATGTCGACTGCACGGGAGATGGCAACCTGGGATACCTCTCCCGGAACGGCTACTGGCTCGGCGATCGCACCCAGGGCGCCATTCAGGGACAGTCGCTCATCTTCTACGCCGGTCCCGTCGATTGGAACAGTCTGGCGGCCTATGCCAAGGACAATGACGCCCTGACGAGTACCTATCAAGTGATCGGTCTGCGCGACTTCATGGCCACGATCGTCTCCGAGAAACGGGTCGTGGGGACACCCCAGAGAGGCTTGTTGATCAACCGCAACATGGAATCGTCCTTCGTCTCTATCTCGGGCAGCGAGGTCTATGCCAACCACCTGGAGCCCGGCGCCGCGTCGGCCATGCTGGCCACGCTGCAGCAGCAGGACTATCAGATACACGCCGCCTTGAGGGCCCAAGTGCCCGGCTTCGAAGACTCACACGTGGTGCGCCTGGCCGATCGACCGTACCTGCGGGAGGGACGCCGGCTGATCGGCTACAAACAGTTGACGGCGGAGCAGGTCCTCGCGGGCGAGAAGCCCGCCGACTCGATCGCCCGAGGCTGGTATCCCATCGACCTACACGTGGCTCGCGGTGGAGGGCCCATCCACCTGGGGTCACTCCGTGGCGGAGACTGGTACGGCATACCCTACGCCTGCCTCGTGGCGCGCGACGTCGACAACCTGCTCATGGCCGGGCGATGCATCTCGGTCACGCACGAAGCCCTCGGCTCGACGCGTATCTCACCCGTATCGATGGCACTGGGCCAGGCGGCGGGCATCGCCGCCGCCCTCGCCGCTTCGCGCTCAGTCGCGCCGGCCGACGTTCCGGCGGGCGACATCCAGCGCGAAGTCATACACCAGGGAGGGGTTCTATGACCGGTGCGCGCACTGCGGGCGGGCCCGATGTGCGACGGCGGGCCGCGCTCAGTCTCGCGCTCCTTGCCGGCGGTTGGTTGATCTTCAGCACCGGAGCCTTTGTGTCTTCCGCGCGGGCCGCCGTGCCGGCGGCGGTGATCACCCACGGACCCCGCGACCAGCGTCAGATCGCCTTGACGTTCGACGACAACTTCAACGCCGCGCGCTCCATCCCCGTTCTGCAGGCCTTGGAGGCCGAGCGGTGCAAAGCGACCCTGTTCGTGACCGGTATGTATGTGAACGGCAACCCCGAGATCAACCAAGAGATACTGAGCGGCGTAGCCGCGGGCCTGTTCGAGGTGGGGGACCACTCGCAGACGCACCCGTTCCTCACCGAGTTGCCGTGGGATCGGCTCATGGAGGAGGTGGGCGGCGGCACGGAGACGTTCGCCGGTCTCACGGGCGTGAGAACCGCTCCCCTGATACGACCTCCCTACGGTCACACCGACGCCACCGTGGCGGAGGCCGCGGGCGCCAAGGGTTTCCGCTACGTCGTCCTCTGGGACCTCGACACGAGCGATTGGACCAACATCTCCGGTGACGCGATCCGCAACGCAGTGGTCGCCAACGCGCACGATGGGGCAATCGTGCTCATGCACATGTCCGCCACGCACACCTTCGAGGCGATCACCGGGATCATCCGTGATCTCCGGGCGCGCGGATATGAGTTGGTGACCGTATCCGAGCTCATGAAAGACGGTCGCCGCTTCCTGGACGTGCACGACGCCACGCCGGGAGCGTCGGCCATCGGGCGCATGGTCGACTCGGGATATATGAGTGGCTACAACGAGAACTACTTCGGGCCCGGCGACCACGTCACCCGGGCTCAATTCGCCAAGGTCGCCGCGCTGGTGACCGGCCTGCACACCCCTCAGGTGGAGGCAGCGGCACAGCCGACCTTCCGTGACGTCCCCCTACTGTTCGACGCCAACGGGAATCCCCTGGCCTACCCCTTCGACTACGTCGAAGAAGCAACCGCCGCCGGCTTGGTGGGCGGCCGGCCCGTCGCTGGGAGTCTCGAGTTCGGCCCGGATGAGCCCATCGCCCGCATCCAACTGGCCCAGATCTTGGCTCGGATGACCCGTACACTGAAGGGCTATGAGCGGCCGCCCGGCGACCCGACTGCACCCGTCCCCTCCGACGTTCCCGCCTACGCCGCGGAAGATGTGCGCTTGGTCCGGCAACTGGGTCTCATGACCGGCTATGCCGACGGCAGCTTTGGAGCCTGGGCGCCCGCATTGCGGGTACACATAGCCCAAGTGATGACGCGTTTCCTCGACCTGGCGCCCATCCAGCCGCCCACGACGACCACCACTCTTTCCCCGACGACCTCGACCACCGAACCGCCTATAACGACGACCACGTCGCCCACCGAACCGCCCACCACCACGACGACCACGTCGACCACCGAACCGCCCACCACCACGACGACCGCATCGCCCATACATAGACCCACCACGACCGTCCCCCAGATCACCACGACCGTCCCGACGACGGGGTAGGCTCATGCGCACCCTCTTCATAAGCTTCGGCACCCGCCCCGAGGCCATCAAGATGGCCCCGCTCGCGCTCGAACTCCACCGGCGGGGTCGCTTCAGAGTGGTAACGTGCCTGACCGGCCAGCACCGCGAGATGCTCGACCAGGTGATCGACGCGTTCGACCTTCCCGTCGACCACGACCTCGGCGTGATGCGCCGAGCCCAGACACTCACGCACATCACAACAGCGGTCCTCCAGGGCCTGGAGACCCTCCTTGATACAGAGGGCCCCGACATGGTGCTGGTGCACGGCGACACGACCACCACGTTCGCGACCGCACTCGCCGCCTTCTACCGCCAGATCCCCGTGGCCCATGTGGAAGCGGGCCTGCGCACCGACACCCTCTACAACCCCTACCCGGAGGAGGCCAACCGGCGCCTCACCGACCGCCTGGCCGAGGTGCTGTGGGCGCCCACCAGAGCCGCCCGTGACGCTCTGCTGGCCGAAGGCGCCGAACCGGGCCGCATCCTCATCACCGGCAACACGGTGATAGACGCGCTCTTGACGACGGCCGACGGCCCCGCGCCCCCTCTAGAAGCAGCCATCACGGAAGCCCTGAGCCGGCCGGGACGGAAGGTGCTGGTGACCGTCCACCGCCGAGAGAGCTGGGGCATGCCCATGCAGTCGATCGCGCGGGCCATCAAGCGGGTCTGCAACCAACTGCCCGACACCACGTTCGTGTTCCCCATCCACCTGAACCCGGTGGTGCGCGAGACCTTCCGCGGGATCCTCGGCGACGTTCCCGCGGTGGTCTTCGTCGAACCCCTCGAGTACCGGGCGTTCGTGCATCTCATGAAAGCGGTCGACGTGGTGATCACCGACTCCGGCGGCATTCAGGAGGAAGCGCCCACGCTCGGCAAGCCCGTGCTGGTGATGCGCGATACCACCGAGCGACCCGAGGGGGTCGCCGCGGGGACCGCCCGCTTGGTGGGCACCGACGACCATGTGATCCAAGAGGCCCTCACGTCACTGCTCACCGACACCGGCGTCTACGAAGCCATGGCCACCGCGGTGAACCCCTACGGCGATGGGCTCGCGGCGCGACGTATCGCTGATCACCTCGAGTTCCTGTTCGAGATGCGGGACCGGCCGCCGGCGCCGTTCGTTTCGCCATGACCAGCGGGCTCCCACAACGGTTGAGCAAGAGTCCATGGTGTGTGTATCATGGGACGGCGCGGTTGCCTTCGTGCCGCCCACAGCGTATTGTGTTCGCTGGGAGCGGTGGAACGGACCGCGGCCTTCGACTCTTCATGAGGGATGAAGGGGGAGACATCTGAACCGCCGGGAGGCACCGCCCGAACGCAACGGGGCGCGCGTCTATGGACGCGTGGCGTTGGTCTCTGTCTTTGTAGGGGTCCTTTTTGTGCTTTCATTCGTCGGCCTCTCCGGCTGCAGTGGGGGCCAAACCACCGATTCGACCGCAGGCGGTCCGACCGCGACGCCCGCGGTCTCCACTACCGGCGCGCCTGACTCCACTTCGGAGCAGCCCGTCTCTACTGCGGAGCAGCCCGTCTCTACAACTGGGGCACCCGGCCAAGCCGTCACCTCGACCACCGCGCCCGGGAGTACGCTCACTCAATCCCAGAGGCTGTCGCCGACCTCGGGCAGGTTCAGCACCTGTCAATACTGCCACGCCTTCCTCGACCCTCAGAACAACGATCGCGGCATCCTTACCGACGCCTTCGGGCACGAGAAGCACCTCACGCGGGGCGCGACGTGCGAAGACTGCCACAAGGCGCCCGTACACCAAGAGACGATGATCCGCCGGCCTTCGATGGTCGAGTGCTACACCTGTCACCGTGACGTACCCGGAGCTGTAGCCCCAGCCACATGCTCGCTGTGCCATCCATCCGATTTCGATAAGCTGCCTTCCTCTCACGACCAGGCCTTCTACGCGGGAGGCCACGCAGCCGTCGTCGCGAAGGTAGGCACAGAGGAGTGCTTTGCCTGTCACCCCGGGAATGAGACGACCTTCTGCCTGAAGTGCCACGGGTTGCCGATCCCGCATCCACCCGGCTGGGCTCCGTCCACGGGAGGAAATCCCGGCGCCCACGTCGACCGCGCCTACGCGGAGCCGGGCATCTGCGTGAAGTGTCACAACAATCAAGTCGCTCCTCCGGCCGGATGCTTCGGAGGGGAGTGCCATGGCACGTAGGAGGCTGCTGAAAAACGAGGTCCCGGCGGCCGAAGCGCACTGTGAGGCGCGATACGTCGTCCTCGGTCGCGCACATAGCGCTGCTATTCGCGCTTTCTGCGTCCTTACCTGGCGCGTTCCCGGCGCACCTCCGCCGCGAGAAGTCATAGTTCAGCAGCCTGCTAGTGCCCGTTCCACGGTGACGCTTCGCCCGGCAGGGCGTGCACGGCAGATGGTGCTGGTGTTCATCGCGGTTGCCGCCGCTCTGGTGATGCTCGCCGCCCTGCCGACATACGCGCGGGCCCTTCCCACGTACGTTCACGGCGCCGCCCAGGATTGCGCCGCCTGCCACCATGCGGAACCGCCCTCGTTCCAGAAATGCAGCGAGTGCCACCCCGACCCACAGGTGCCGAACCAGAAGTGCAAGAACTGCCACCCGGGCAAGACCACGACGGGGGCCTCCTGTTGGTCGTGCCACGCACCCGGGCAGGACATGCCCGCCCCCACCGACGACAACTGCGCCGCCTGCCACGGCTCCGCTCCACATGTGGGAGCGAGCGCCGCCTGCACCTCGTGCCACAGCACCTCACCCACGCCCCACCACGACGACATCGACCAGCAGGCGCCAACCACCTGTACGGACTGCCACCAGCATGAGAGCAAGCAGTCACACGACGGACAGCCTTGCACGGCCTGTCACGGCACCGACACCCATCCGAGCATCCCTGTCGTGCCGGCGGCGTGCAACAGCTGCCATCCCGCCGATCGCTTCAACGGCGCGGGCGCGTGCACGACCTGTCATAGCGGCGACCAAGCGTTCAACGGCCAGGTGGACAACGACATCCACGACGCCACCCTGCCCGACCCACCCATCAGCTCGACCAGTTGTACGTCCTGTCACACCGGAAAGCAGAAGCATGCCGGCGGCGGCGCGACCTGCCTCGACTGTCACCCGGACGCCACGCCCTTCCACCACGGCACGGCCGCCTCCCCGGGGTTCAAGGAATGCGTCTCCTGCCATGGACAGAAACCCCAACACGGCTCGGGTCTCCCCTGCACCGATTGTCACGCGGGCGCTCAACACCAGAGCGACCCGCCGCGGCCGCAGGCGACCGTGTGCCTCAAATGCCACAGCAGCGCGACCTTCGGTCCCGCCAGGTGCTACGACTGCCACACGCCCCCCATCTACCACGCTCAACATGGGGTCGGGGGCTGCAGCTCATGCCACGGCGGAGGACGCGCGAAGCATGCGGGCAAGGTCGCTTGCACCAAGTGCCACACGAACATCAACTCGGGTCACCACACAGGGAGAGTGCGCACGCCCGCATGCAACAGCGCGGGTTGTCATGCCCAGCAACGCCACCGGGGCGTCGTGGCGTGCACCTCGTGCCACGGGCGCCGAGCCATGCACGACTCCACTCCCCTCAACCTGCCCGCCGACCGCTGGACGGTCTGCAACCGCTGCCATACGTTCGCCACCGCGGCCCGCGCGGCAGGCGTTCCGGCCTGCAGCGTCTGTCACGACACCACCCAGCACAGCGCTACGTACTCTGTGGCTCCCTGCCAGAGCTGCCACTCTGAGAAGAAGCTGCATGCAGGCACCGTCCAGTGCCGACTGTGTCACTACTCTCCGGGCCCAGGGCACCACAGGGTGGGGACGGTGGGCAGGCGGGTGTGTTCAGAGTGTCATGTCGACGCCGAGATCCATGCCTCGGCCACAGCGGCAGGAGCGGCATTCACCTGCGGCACATGCCACGAAGGTTCAGTGCACGGGGTGGTCGGGCTACCGACGAAGGACCGCTGCTTGAGCTGCCACCCTGAAGCCGCCAACCACGCCGATGACCTCCAGTGCATCGACTGCCACTGGCCCGCCACGCACGCCGCCACCCCGAACGCGAACCGCTTCGGCGGGTACGAGGAGATGGAACTGGTGCTCCCCAAGGGAGCCGGAGTGGTCACCACCACCACGTCGACCACCCAGCCCGGCGCCACAACCACGACAACCGCCCCGAACGGCCGGGACACGTTCGCCCGCACGGGGACGGACTTCGGCCTCATACTGGTGCTGTCGGCGGTGCTGCTGGGAACGGGATGGGTGCTCAGGCGACGGGGGGCACGGGACTAGGAACTCCGCGGCCGTCCGCGTGCGGGTGTCCCGACGCGATCCCGCAGCGGCAGAGCGTCAGAAATCCTCGTACTCGCTGTCGCCCACACCGTCGCACGAGAGCATGTCGAGGACGGACTGGTCCTCCTGGGCCCGGCCCACAAAGACCACCGACGGCCCCGTGTAGAGGGTGATCTTGGCACCGACCGGCAGCACGACTGGTTGACCGTCGAGCCCGATCAGACGGCGCAGCAGGGAACTCTCCAATTCCCAATCCACATGGGCCGACAGGATGGGCACCGGCTCGCCGTCCTCGATCTGCAGCCTCGGGTCGCGGTCTGACAGGATGTCCATCTCACCTCTCCCGGTATGCGGGCCGCTACTCCAGCCCCAGCAGTCTGGCCGCGTTGCCACCGAACAGCGCCTGCCTGAATGCGGGGTCGAGGTTCTCGGTGTCGGCCAGATATCTACGCGGTGAGAGCAGAGGGTAATCGGTGCCGAAGAGCAGTTTGTGTGCTCCCGCCGCGGTGGCGGCAATCGAATACAGCTCGCGCCGGTAGAGATAGGGGACGGCCGAGGTGTCGTAGTACACGCGGGCGAGGGTCGCCTGCACCTCGGCCATCAGCTCGTAGAAGAAGAGACCTCCGCCCATGTGCGCTAGGATGATGTCCAGCTGCGGATGACGGTCCGCGAACTCGTAGCACGGTCCCGGTGTGTTGTCGCCCTTGCCCGGATAGGGATGCCCCACAGGTTCGTTGGCATGCAGATTCAGGGGGAGCCCCCGCTCTGTGAGTACCTCGGCGATAAGGTCAAGGCCGGCCGAGCATGCCACATCGCACCGCTGGCCGTCGGGGAACAGCTCGCCGCATCCCGCCAGGCCGGCGTCGAGGCATCGCTCCAGCTCCTGCACAGCTCCCGGGGCCTCCGGCGAGACACAGGCAAAGCCGGTGAAGCGGTCGGGATGCGCGCGCACCGCCTCGATCACGTAGTCGTTCGCTTCCCGGCACAGGCTCTGGTCACGGAAGGCGAACCCGAAGATCACGGATCGGTCTACGCCGGTGTCGTCCATCTCGCTAAGGACCTGTTCGTAGGTCACCAGACGTGATTTCGGATTCTCGTAGAGCAGTCGGAACCACTCGTCGCGGTCCACGTAGGCGTCCCGTCCGGCGATCAGCTCCGGAGAGGAGACGTGCACGTGCACGTCGATGACAGGTCCCAGGGGAATCTCCGACTCGGGCCTGCGGCCGCCGGTCATGTCCCGCCTCCCGCGCTCAACAAGATCGTCTCCACCAGTTCAGGATAGCCTATGCCGGCCGCGGCCGCCTGTGCGGGCAGGTCGGAGAGGTCGGTCATGCCGGGAAGCGTGTTCACTTCGGTAAACAGTGGGATTCCGTCGGACGGCACCATGAAGTCCACCCGGGCGACTCCCCGACAACCGATGGCTTCGAAGGCAGCCAGGGAGAGACTCTCCGCCTCCCGAGCCACCGCGGGATCAAGGCGCGCCGGGATGAAGAACTCGGTCATGCCGTGGGTGTACTTGGCTTCGTAATCGTAGAACTCGTTCTTGGGCACGAGTTCCAGCGTCGGGAGAGTGATGGCTTCGCCGTCGCGTTCGATCACTCCCACCGTGATCTCGGTGCCGGAAACGAAGCGCTCGGCGAAGACCCGACCGAATTCGCGCCGGCCGATGTCGATGTCCCTGGCTAGTTCGGTTTCGGTCTTGCACTTGGCCACGCCGAGGCTGGAACCCTCTTCCACCGGCTTCAGCATCACCGGCACCCCCAGCTCGTCGATCACTCGCCGGGCCGCCTCGACGGCGGTCTCCTGAGGTCCGATCTCGCAATAGTCGGGGGTAGGGATGCCGCTCTGGCGCACCACCTTTTTGGCGGCCACCTTGTTCATGCCCAGAGCGGATGCGAGCACGCCTGAGCCGGTGTAGGGGATCCCCATCAGCTCCAGAAGGCCCTGGATGGTGCCGTCTTCGCCGAAGCGACCGTGCAGCGCGAGGAACGCCACCTCCACCTCGGCCTTGGCCAAGCGCATGCCCACGTCGCGCATCGCGTCGATGCGCACCACGTCGTAGCCGAGCGAAGAGAGGGCACGGAAGCAGTTCTCACCCGAGCGCAACGACACCTCGCGCTCACCGGAGAGTCCCCCCATAAGGACACCGATCTTCTTTGACTTCAGCTCCACGGCGGACACTGTAGCACGAGGACGGACAACTTCAGGCCCTCACGCCGGGCATACCGATGTCTAGCCGAGTACCACCTGCGAACCGCCAACCGCTACACGTCCACCCCCAGCCGTGCGTCCTGCGGTTCGCGCCGGGGTCGAGCGCTCGGCTGCCTCCACCAGTGCACGGGCCGTGCGACCGTCACGCGGGAACGCGGCGTACCCAACGAAACTGTCGATCCGTCGCCCGTCGATCAACCTGCCGTTCGCCGCTTTCGAGAGGGCACCGGCCCGCTCAGCAGCTTCCACCGGACCGCAGGTAGGCACGATGAGTGCCAGTAGGTCGTCGGCCAGTCGGTAGCCCTCGGCATCGTGCCCGAGTTCGCGCCGCGAGCGCCGACCCAAGGAGGCTATGACCCGATCCACGGCTTCGGGACCGTGGCAGGCCAGAAGCTCGTCGTAACGCTGCACGCGAAC
>Ga0172369_10000865_pt1 | contig 44966 bp, 47 predicted proteins | sample LakKiv25m_FD_114539 | JGI IMG/M metagenome (GOLD analysis project Ga0172369, IMG submission 114539) | Freshwater microbial communities from Kabuno Bay, South-Kivu, Congo - kab_022012_11.25m | ecosystem: Environmental > Aquatic > Freshwater > Lake | place: Democratic Republic of the Congo...
TGCGGATATGGAGGAGGAAGTCAACGACGACCGAACAAGATATCCGAAGCGTACACAGAGAATCCTGTGGGCCGCAGGGGAGGCCGCACTCCCCTAAGCGATTCAGCCTCGTTACCTCGTTAGAGCAGGCGGCGAAGATGTTAGCGTTCCGGAAGCCAATACAAAGGGATCATGTTGGTAAGATCCTGGAGGGCTTGCCGGGGTCAGGGAGCGTGGCAAGCATGAAGAGATATTCCAGGAACCTGGGAGGCCCTATTGCCTCCCTCCGAGAGGGTAGGGCGGACCAACCCGAAAGAAGGCCGCCTGATGGGCAGCTAGGAGTCAGATCGCTCCATAGTACTTTGCGGCGGTAGCGCCTACCACATGGGGAAGGGAGCGACAGGGCTGCGCAGCTCGCAAAGGAAACATGGGCTGGATACGAAATGCCGGAACGACCTATGCAAACCTCACTGCGGCGAATAGCAAATCCCCACCTGTGCGGAGGCGAGCAGTCCTGAGGAACCCGGTACGGGAATACCGCACGCCGGGATCTGCGATGGGGCCGTCGGGTAACCGGCCGTCCTACCTTGATTAGTAGCTCATTATTTTTCGCTCTGACTTCAGTTGGTCGCTCCAGTGGGTATCCTTTGCGGAGGAACAACATATCGGATAAGTCCGCCCGCCAAGAAGCAGAAGATGCCTAGGTAACCAAACACCAGCGGGAAATTGCCCCGAGTAAAATCAAGCATGTATCCGGCAAGGGTCGGCCCCACCAGACCTGCGACAAAACCATACGACGTAAACATAAGACCAAATATGGACCCGAAATGCTTCATCCCAAAACAATCCACAGCCAAAGGCGCAGACACCGCGAAGAGCGTCCCAAAGGCGAAACCGACGAATCCAGCACACAAAGAAATTATGTATAGGTGCTCGAACCAAGGCATCAACAAATAGGAGATGCCTGCTGCTATGAACGTCACGCTCATGGTAATATTGCGTCCGACTAGGTCAGAAGCGTAGCCGGACGCAATCCTGCTAAATCCGCTCGCCAAATTGAATATGGTTAGTATCACAACAGCTTCGGCTAAGGAAAACCCCCTAGACAGCCCAAAGGACGTGGATAAAGTCACCATGGCAATCCCTGACGCCCCTTGAAATGCCCAGGTAAGCCAAAGGTTCCAAAAGCTGGTAGAACGCAACGCTTCGGATGCGGTAAGCGAATTGTCCATATGGATACCGGATGCCGCATCCAAGGATTCTGGAGGACCTTCAAGTTCTAGAGGAGGCGGATTCGTCCAGCGTGTGGCAATCGTCCCTGTGATAAGGGATACAAAACCCACCACCATAGCCATTAAGGTATATCCCAGGCCAATAAACAAATACGTGAACACAGGGGTCATAATTGCAGCGGACAAGCCGAACACCAAATTCACGACGCCAGATACCAGACCGCGTTTGAGGGGAAACCACCACTGAACCATCGTAAGGCTGGGTATATACACAAAACACGACGATGCCCCGTTAAGAAAGGCCCACAAATACAGGGCATAGATATTAGGCAGAAATGGGAGCATCAGGCAATTCAAGGAACATAACATGACTCCCACCGTGATCATGTTGCGGTGGCCCAGCCTTTCCTGCCAACGGCCAACAAAAAACATAAAGATGCCGAGTGCAGCCAAGACAAAGAAGAGTAAATTTCCTACGCCTCCTTTGCCCACTTGAAACGTATCTTGCCAATAGGGTGCCATGACCCCAGGAAAGCTGAAAATAAATGCTCCTGGCCAATAAATGGCAACCGAACATCCGATCAAGGCACGATAGCCGTTAGCAGTTCCACTCACGCCCGTCTCCATGTTTCTCTCTGGAGGGATGCCACGAAGAATAATGATTTAGGATGGCTCTTGCAATCTCAGCTGTGGTATCAGCCTTCACGTGATCGTCGGATGCCAGGTTACAGATAGGCAGCCGCAGACCAGGGGGCAAGGTGCTTCAGATGGGTTTGACGAGGATTCGGGAGGCGTCGTCTTGGTCCAGGGTAAGTCGATAGCCCTTGATATTCACCCTAAGCTTACCCAATTTAACATCACTGTTCTCGACCTCCACTATCTTTCCTGCTTCGATCTCTTCGGCCTCTGGCAATTCAGATCGGACCATTTCACCCTGAATTCTGGCTATGATTACTCTGGAGCCAGGGAGGGCCTCAGCTAAAGTCATACCATCTGCAAGAGCCGCTTCCTGAGCCCGAACCCTCTTTACCAGTTTGCGCTTGGCTGTCTCAAGGCACGCCTCGCAGTCGTCGCAACTCTGGGCCAGCCCATATACCCATCTGGTCTGATCAACCGGGCATGTTTCCATGAACTCTAAGAAGCTGACTAGCCTGTCAATCACTTCAGGATCTAGATGATGTTCGATGCGACAAGCATTGTCTTCAGCTGCCGGATCCCTTATTTTGAGTACCTTCATCAAGAAGCGCTTTAAGACACGGTGTTTCCGGACAATATCCTGAGCCTGCCGAACCCCTTCTTCGGTGAGATTGATGAATTGGTGGGGGTCGTATTTCAGCAGTCCCCGGGAACTCAACGTCCGCAACGCAGATGTAACTGAAGACATCCTGACGTTAAGTCTCTCCGCTATATCCCTCACCCGGGCTATCCTGTGTTCTTCCTCAAGATGATAAATGGCCTCCAGATAGTCCTCCATCGCCGAACTTAGAGGAGTCTGAGGCCTCGCGTCTTCCATGACAATCCTAACGTGAAGGTGATGATTAAGTATCTGTTACACAGATATTATTGTCAAGAAACGGTTGGTAATCGTGGAGGCTTATTGTTAGCATTGTGAAGCATGGGTATATTCGCCGAACACTTGGCGAAGCACACCGCATATTTCCCCGAGGGTAACTCGTTTCTTAACAGCGTCCAAAATTGGTGGCATGAGATTTTCACCGCCCGAGGCACACCTTCGAAGTTCCTCCAGGCTGCTTGAGACTGCCGCCGAATCCCTCCTACTTCGTATCTCTTGTAACCTCTGAATCTGAATTTCTCGGACTGCGGGGTCAACTCTGAGAAGATTCGTCGGTGGGGCTGTGCCGGTTTGAAAACGGTTTACTCCAACGATGACCTGTTCGCCGGATTCGACTGCTTTCTGAAATTCATAGGCCGAGTTCTGGATTTCTTCTTCGATAAAGCCGCATTGGACGGCTTGAACGGCTCCCCCCATCTCATCAATTTTCTTGATGTAATCCATGGCCTTTTCCTCAATCTCATCCGTCAACGCCTCAATATAATAAGAACCAGCAAGGGGATCCACCGTATCTGCAACACCCATCTCATTCGCTATAATTTGCTGGGTTCTCAAGGCAATCTGCACTGATTCCTGACTGGGCAGGGCATAGGCCTCGTCTCGTGAGTTTGTGTGTAGCGACTGAGTCCCGCCAAGCACTGCTGATAGTGCCTGAAATGCCACGCGAACTACATTGTTTTCTGGCTGCTGAGCCGTTAGAGTGCAACCCGCTGTCTGAGTATGAAATCGAAGCATCATCGCCCTGGGGTTGCTGCAGCCAAACCTCTCCTTCATTATTTTTGCCCACAGCCGTCGAGCCGCCCTAAACTTGGCGATTTCTTCGAGGAAGTCTTGGTGAGCGTTGAAGAAGAAGCTCAACCTCTCGCCAAAGGCATTCACGTCCAGCCCTGCATCAATGGCTGCTTTGCAATAAGCTATACCATTGGCGAGTGTAAACGCAACTTCCTGAACTGCGGTCGAGCCAGCTTCCCTAATGTGGTAACCGCTTATGCTGATGGTGTTCCACAAGGGAATGTGCTGGTTGCAAAACGAAAATATATCAGTGATGATCCTCATGGAAGGTCCGGGAGGGAAGATGTACGTCCCGCGAGCCGGGTATTCTTTCAGTATGTCGTTTTGAATTGTGCCCCGTAGTTTCGAGACGTCGGCGTGCTGTTCTTCTGCCACCCCAATATACATTGCCAATAGCACTGCTGCGGGAGAGTTGATCGTCATGGAAGTACTCACTGACGATAAATCAATTCCGTCAAAGAGCCGCATTATGTCTTCTATACTATCTATCGCGACGCCTACTTTCCCAACTTCACCTGCTGAAAGCTCGTGGTCAGAGTCATAGCCAATCTGCGTTGGCAAATCAAAGGCCACTGAGAGTCCCGTTTGACCCTGCTGGATGAGGTATTTGAACCTCTCGTTAGTCTCCTCCGCGCTTCCAAAGCCTGCGTATTGGCGCATGGTCCAGAACCGACCCCGATACATGGTCGGTTGAACGCCCCTCGTGAATGGGTATGAGCCCGGAACGCCTAGGTCTTCCTCCGGATCCCATTCCCCCAGGTCCCAAGTCCAATACGCCCTCTTTACGGGTAGGCCCGAAATCGTCGTGAACTCTTTCTTGCGTTCCGGCCTCTTGGCAGTTTGGCTGTCTATTTTTTTCTCCCACTCCAATACCGTATCTCTGAAGCCTGCTGACACGCGAACCTCCTCAAAGCGCTAACCGAGTTCCATGACAACCAAAGGGGAATTTGGGGTTACATTCGTTGCCAAAACGTTTAGCGAAATCGCCTCACGCCACTCCAATCACGCTACAACATCTTAACTTCATTCCAGAAATTGGAGCAACGCGACGCTGGCCTCATCCAAACGTACATCGGCAGTATAAGACTCAATCAGGGATTTCTTTTGGCAATGGATATACTGCTCTCGGTCGCCATGCTCGCTGTATAGTTCTTTCGCTGCTGAACCATGGCTATTCCGAAAACCCAACTTCATCGTATCGCCCCAACAGTTAACTGCGCATGCCTCATGAGGCAAAATGAAAAGAACCCACCCCCACCATCACTGTTTATTGCTACTCGACTACTGCCAGTACATCGCCGGTCTGATAAGATTGCCCAACTTGCGCCTTTATCTCCTTCACTGTGCCCGCACAGGGCGAGACTACAGGCAATTCCATCTTCATGGCCTCGATGATGACCACTTCGCCGTCTTCTTCAACCGCGTCGCCCACGGCTACCTTCAATTGTATGACCTTACCGTTCATTGGCATTGTTACATCTGCCATAATGATCCAACCTCCTCACTCTATACGTGCAAAAGAATGCAAAATAACCCGACATGGCCTCGGCTATGGGGGTTCCAATGCCGCGGCTTAAATTAATCAGTGCGACTCAGTGGGTTGGCATAGCTCCATAAGGATGCCTCGGCTTGCCTTCGGATGGATGAAAGCGATTGTCATGCCGTGGGCCCCTTCCCTGGGGGTTTCGTCGATGAGCTTTACGCCTCTGGCTTTGAGGTCTGCGACCGCTTCTTCAATGTTCTCCACCTCAAAAGCGATATGTTGAAGACCTTCCCCGTTCTTCTCAATGAACTTCTTAATGGCTGACGAGCCGGAAGTGTCCTGCAAGAGTTCTATAGAACTGTCTCCTACAGGCAGAAAACCAATTTTCATGCCTTGATATTCTTCCGTGTGAGTCATCTGCAAGGGAAGATCTCCGGTGAAGAATCCCAGTGCCTCATCAAGATCCTTCACCGCTATACCTAAATGAGCTATTCTCTTTATCTTCATGGTTAAGTCCAGCCTAAGTTCGGCGGGGAAAGAGCCTAATCCTTAGATGCGTTGGACTCGGACGATGACTTGCAAGCAGATTCCCCGACTCCGTTATCCGCGCTCTTGCTACCTCTCCCTCCACCTGTGTCTTTTCGACCGTAATCGGTTACGTACCAGCCCGTACCCTTGAGCACGAAACTGGTATGCGATATGAGGCGGGATGCCTGGCCACCGCATTCTGGACAGGCGTCCACCGGGGGGTCCGAAAACTTCTGCCATTCCTCAAACTCTTTACCGCATTTGTTACACCGATACTCGTAAATCGGCATCCTTCACTACCTCCGTGGTCTCGCTATGTAAAGGTGGCTCGGATATGGGCCACCTGACCTGTTTGTCATAAAGCTCGAGGACATAATCCAAAGGCGTAGTGCCTCTCAAAATATCCCGGGTCATCTCGTGGACTACTTGCTCTTCTTTATCCCGTTGAGCAACATCCGCAAAAAAATCCACTCCATATTTCCGGAATCTAGTAATATGGACAAGCTCGTGCGTCAGTATGTACAGACCCAACGTCCACAGGTCATTACATGAAGACCTGAGCAACGCCAACAATATATTGGGGTCTTGCAAGATGATGCCAAAACGCTTTTCCTTGTCTTTCCCGCCGCTCTTCTTTACATGGGTGCCATACATAACGACGTTTGCAAAGACATTCGGTTCATGTAGCGATTCGTGAACGTCCCTTTGCGTGTAAACGCCGTAAGGGTTTCGTACCCATTCATCCTCACGCAGGTCAAAATACCGCTCGGTGAGCCTCTCTGCCACGAGAGCAGCCCTCATAATGATTTGCCGATCTGACCCAGTGAAGAAGCACGTATGCATCATTGGCCTCGCCGCCTATTTATTCTTATGCCTCTGTTGAGCCCTCAACTTCTTGTGTTTGTGTTTGCGCATCTTTTTCCGGCGCTTTTTTATAACACTCCCCATCAACACCTCTCATGGAATTATCGAAAACCAATAATTATCATCTCAAGCCTCGTGTGTCAACGGTCATATAAGAAAATGCGCTGCTTGTTCGCGTTGTCAACCTCGCCCTCCTAGCCTACTAGATGAGCAATTCCATGCTAAGGATTCAACAATAATTTATCATTGCCCTTGTGAATCTCCGATTGGATAGAGAAGTAATGACTTTGTTTTGAGAGACATTCCACACAGATTCTCTGCGGGCAACGCGCAAACAAGGAACTCGCGTCCTGTTTGTTCCGCGAATCATAGTGGCAATTTTCTTGACATAAGTAATAAGGTTAACTAGAATAAATCCATCTATTTTTCTATGCGACGCTCGTTCTTTGGGGGAAGCCAATGCGCATCACTACCACTAGTCGTTATGGAGTAAGAGCAATCTTCGACGTTGCATACCACGGTGGCGGACAACCCACACAAATAAAAGATATCTCGAGGCGCCAACGGATCTCTCAGCGCTACCTCGAACAGATCTTCAATAAGCTACTAAAAGCAGGACTCCTGAAGAGCAGGCGCGGTCCCCGCGGCGGCTATGTCCTAGCCCGTGATCCTTCGGAAATAACTGTTGGTGACATCATTACAGCGGCCCAGGGCCCCATTGTCCCAGTCAAATGCCTCGATCGAATAGGTCAATACCCTCCCAACTGCGAAATATCAGACAATTGCGTTACCATACACATTTGGCAAAAGACCCAAGAGCTGCTAAATGACTACTACCAATCTGTAACAATTGGAGATCTATGTGCATTAGCGCGTAAGCAGGGGGTTCCACGGGAAATTGACCACAAATACATGTACTTTATTTAACTGACTCCAGGTAACTCTCTGTGTAAGACGTCCTCGAGATGCTTGTCGAGCCCCGTCATGCTTCCGCGGTGAACGAGGTTGGGGGCTTATGGCTATTGTTTAAGAACTCGCTCAGCAATAGGTCTAAGTAAGGGTAGAGAAAAACATGGCCCCTTGGGGACCGGCCGATAAATATATGTTCTTGTTTGCTATCCACGGCTATCAGTGATAAGGATCGTCAGTGGGAAGGACGTAACGCTTTCGGGGCCTGTTTGATGGATTTCGCACGTGCCATATTGAGAACTATTGCTTGCCTCTCATTCTTTTGTACTACTTGTATGACATCCTCGTGGGCTGCTTCGCTCGGCAAGGACCTGAACGAGACCACCGTATATCAAGATTTGGAAAGGCAAAAGCAATTTCCTGGTCTGCTAACAGCAACATCGAGTTCGGATGTATCTCCCAGGTCTCGACACTCACCGTCTGGCCAAATGGACAAAGTATGGCGAAGTCAAGAACTAAATATGCTGGCTATAGGCATGAGTTGCGGTGACCTCGATGGCGATGGCCAAAATGAACTCGCCGTTATTGATCCTCATTCCGTCAGGGTTTTCCGTCTTTCTAGCGACAAGCTCGTCCCGCTAGCGGAGTACTCAGCCAGTCCCTTGGAGCTTAAGAGCATCGACGTGGCAGCAATCCAGAAGCAAGGGCCTGCTAGGATTTACGTGTCAGCGCAGAACCGTGGATCCGTGTCATCTTTTGTTCTAGAATATCGAAAAGGATCCCTCGCTCCTATCATCCAGAACATCGACTATTTCCTTCGGGTAATTGACTATCCCACGCAAGGGCCCATCCTTCTGGGCCAAAAAAAGGGGATGAGCAGGATGTACGAAGGCGAGGTTTTTCGCATGTCTGATAAGGGCAACGAACTGGTACCCGATTCGCGTTTCGGCATACCCCTCAAGATCCCAATATTTGGTTTTACCATTGGAGACTTTACCGGCCGGCGAACTCCGCTCATCGCAGTTTATGACAGGGACGACCACCTCCGCATCTACCAGCCTGATGGAAAAAGACTCTACGTGTCCAAAAACTTCTTTGGCGGATCTGATGTCCTCTTGAGGTGGCACGGACCTGAGAAACAAGTAGGCGGAGATTCTCGACGAACAGAAAGCGACCTCGAAGATGTCTATTACCGCCCGAGAATAAGATCCTACGACCTGTACGGAGACCGGCTCTACGAAATACTAGCTATATCTCATAGCTCGAAAACCATGAGGTTTCTTAGCCGCTCGAAGATGTTGGAAGAGGGACAGATCATTTGCCTCGCATGGAATGGCGATGCCCTGGATGAACGATGGGCGACGCCGAAGATAGAGGGGATGATCACGGATTTTGAAGTTAATATGCTGCCTGGGTTTTCAGGACCGAGACTAATCACTCTCGAACGAAAAAAGACCGATTGGCTTTCATTCTTGCGCTCGAAGAGTCAAGTACGTGCATACGACCTCAAAGCGCTATTGCGTGAAGGCCAAGAGAATGTCAGAAAAGGCTCAAGCGATTAATTTCAGTGTTGATGGACGCGCTCCACTAACCCGATCATGAGCAACGACGTAACGACCTTACAAGATCTCGGCAGGGTTCAAGCGTCAGCGGTGAACACTCTCTTTCTTTTCCCTCGTCTGCGCGTAGGCGCACATAAATTTGTCTTGACACGGTAACAAATGCAGATGAATAATCGCATGTGTTTTGATTCGAGAATACCTGTGGGAAAGCGTGTCGGAAAAGAGCGAGGCGTACTCCATGGTTTCTGTTTTTGACATCTATGAGAGAAAAGATTACCAGAATTCGATTCCTCTCGCCCATTCGGTTTCTTTCGAGATAGAGGTTCGGGAGACCCGTCTCGTTATACAAGCTCGGAACGACCTTACCGCCAAGGCAAAGGATTCGGTATTCAGGTACCGTTATCAGATAGAAGAATATCTACGCCAGCACCCAGCGTTCAGGGAAACCGAATCCCCAATTCAAGTTTATGCAAGCGCCCCTGAGATTGTCCGGTACTGTGATGTGGCTAGTCGCCGCACTGGAGTCCCCCCCATGTCATGCATGGGAGGAGCTATTGCAGACTTTGTGGGGCGGGACCTGATTCCAGACTCGCCGAACATTATAGTGTCCAGCGGAGGCGACTCCTTTGTCAAGACAGGCGTCTCCCTGGATGCAGTACTCTATGCCAAAGGATCCCCCCTGCATGAAAAGCTGTGCTTAGCCTTGCCTGCTTTCCAGAAGCCACTTGGCATCTCTACGTTTGTCCCCAAGACCAAAGGCATCCACGCCGTTACCGTGCTGTCTAGGTCGGCTTGTTTGGCATCAGCCTTTTCAAGGGACATCGGAGACCGCCTCTCGGCCGGAGAAGGCCTGGCATCCGTACTTAAGCGGGCCGAGGCGTATATTGATGTAGGCTGTATAGTCATGGTTGCAGGTACCTCCATCGTCCTGGGTGGCGACATGGTGCTTCGATCCTTGAATGGGCACGGTTCCCTCGCAGAGTCAGAAAATAATTAATTCCGTATGAAAATAGGCGTCTTATCCGATACCCATCTCAAAAAACCAGGCCCTTTGCTTGACCGCATCTTGGGAGAAATCCTGACAGATGTTGACATGATCCTACACGCAGGCGACATCGTGGCGTATTCCGTGTTAGAGGTATTGGAACTAAGCGGGGTCTTGGCTGTTTGCGGCAACATGGATGACTATGAAGTAGCCGGCTATTTACCTCAGGTTCGCCGGATCACTGCCGGCAGCAAGACCCTTGGTCTTATACACGGCTGGGGTTCCAGGATCGGACTCGCTGAAAGGGTCTTGGCAACTTTTGCGCCGGATACACCGGACGTCATTGTCTTCGGACACTCCCACGAACCTTTTGCAGAAGAAATAGATGGGACCTATTTATTTAATCCTGGTTCGGCAGGGCACGGAAGATATGGAGGCCGAAGTACCGTCGGAATACTGCGTGTGGAAGGCAGCTCTATAGAGGGCAACATCATACCCATTGATGAACGAACATGATGGCGTAAACAGAGAATGGGGTAATCGGCAATGAGGATAGGACACTATGGATAGACTATGGGCGCCGTGGCGCATCGATTACATTCTGGGCAAAGAAAAAGAACCTGGTTGCATATTTTGCACGAAGCCTTCGCAAGACAACGATGAGGAAAATCTCATTGTGAACAGGAGCGAAGGCGCATTCACCATTATGAACAAATTCCCATACAACAACGGCCACTTGCTTGTCGTGCCCTATAGACATGTCTCTGATATATGTGATTTTGATGCAAACGAAAACGGTCTTCTAGTTGAAGAAGTGTGCAAAGCGGTTCGAGTTCTAAGGGAGGTCATGCGTCCAGATGGATTTAATGTCGGTCTCAACCTGGGCCGAGTAGCAGGAGCGGGTATCGATGAGCATGTCCATTATCACATTGTTCCAAGGTGGCACGGAGACACGAATATCATGCCAGTTCTCGCTGAAATCAGAGTGATCCCCGAGCACTTGAGAGAAACATATAAGAAGTTGAAAGACGCCTTCATCAAAATTTATCCAGATGCCCACAAGGAACGGACATGAAACTATTGAAGAGACTTGCGGGACTAACCTTTCTTGTTCTTGTAATCACGCTCTTCATGCAGAATAAGGATGTTCGGGTTCCGGTGGATTTCATTGGGCTAATCGCTCCTATCCAGGCACCTTTCTGGGTCCTGGTAACAGTGTGTTTCTGCGCTGGATTCGTTCTGCCCGCAGTCGCCGATTTCATAGCCTATATGAAGTGGAAGACCGAAAAGAGACAGCTAAAGAAAAAAGAGACGGAGTTGACCGATGAATTAGAAAAATTCAAGTCCGCCGTCCGGTCTCTGGAAGACCTCAACAGAAGACTAAAGGCCGATTCAGAGGAGCATGCCAAAGAAATAACTAAACTTAAAGAACAGCTCGGGGCTCTACCCCATCAGCAACAACAGGTCTCAGAAAACGAGACACCGTGATTCGTCTTTCGACGCAAAGACGAACTATACAATGACGATTCTTTAGTGCAATCACGACTTAGATGGAAATTGTACGAGTAAGAGATAAGATATATCAAAACTTTGTTGCCCCGTCCGTAGCCTTGGGAAACTTCGACGGTGTACACCTAGGGCACCAGGAAATTTTGCGGCATACGGTTGACACTGCCCACCGCAAAGGCCGCGACGCTATCGTCTATACCTTTGATCCTCATCCTCGACTAGTACTAAACAAGGTTCCAGAGGTGCCGCGCATTACGACGCCCAGCGAAAGAGCGCGAATATTAGAGCTGCTAGGAATCGATGTGCTGATTCTTGCAGAGTTCACACCTGAGTTTGCCACCCAGACTCCAGAGGAATTTGTCGAAAATGTGCTGGTCGAGGAACTTGGCGTGAGAAATCTCTTCATTGGTGAAAACTACCGTTTTGGCAAAAATAGGTCTGGCACTCCCCATACCCTTAAGAAGATGTCTCGTGAGCTAGGATTTGTGGTCCATGTGGTGCCACCCGTGAGATATGGCGATGTGCCCGTTTCTTCCAGCCTTATCAGAGATCATCTTTCCAAGGGCGAGATATCTCAAGCCAATGCTTTGCTGGGTAGGGAATTTACTATCCAGGGGCGGGTCATCCACGGCCATCACAGGGGTAAGGCCTTGGGGTTCCCCACTGCCAACATCAAGCCCGAGGTTAAATTGCACCCACCCGAAGGGGTCTATGCAGCCTACTGCCAAACAGAAGATGGCTCTGTTAATAAGGCTGTCATGAACATAGGCTACAATCCAACCTTCCACGATCGTCGTGTATCTTATGAACTCTATATTCTCGATTTTGACAGAGACCTGTATGGAGAATACTTGACTGCTTATGTGGTTGAGAGACTTCGTTCCGAGATGGTCTTTCAGGATCCAGAGCATCTCAAACAACAAATCATAAAGGATGTCGAATATGCCAGGTCCCTGCTCACAGGAAGTCCTCGACTCTTATTATGATCCATTTCCCAGTGCGGCGTTGCTTCAAGTGCCGGCATCCAGACCGATATCAGGAGGTTCCGTAGGAACCTTGCCCCTAAAAGCACGAGGAGCCTATGCGAAACATCATTTCTTTATCGTTGAAAGCGATGACAATAGCAATTGTGGCTAGTGCAATTGGACTTGCAAGCAACCGATTGTCTGAAAAGCCACTGCCACTGGTCTATAATCCCCCCGGTCACGTCGATCTGTCAGGAGTCGTCGTGCCTTTCATAAATGAACGAGAGGCGAGACGCTACCTAGGGGATGCCAATACCGTCTTCATCGATACACGCTTGGACAAAGATTATTCTCGTTCACATATCAAAGGGGCCTTGTTCCTGGAACCAGGGAGCAAAGAGGACCGCTTCCCTCTGGTTGAGCCTCTGCTCCCTCATGATGCCAGACTCATTCTATACTGCTATGGGCCGGAGTGCCCCATGGCCGAAGAGGTTGCCGCGTTCCTGGCCCAGCTCGGATACAATAACATGATGATCATGGTAGTCGGCTTCAAGGCATGGGAGACACAAGGATACCCCATTGAAAAAGGCGTGCAACAGCCGGAACCCGGATCAAAAAAAACGGGCTGAGCGTCCTTGAAACAAGTATCTCACAAAAAGAAAAGAACAGGTCACCGAGACGCAGATTCTCCAGAAGTCCCAAACTGCACCACTGGGGTCTGAGCCCACTGAATAGTGCCCGGACCTCCAATGGTGAGGTAAACCCCACGATTGTCTCTATACTCCACGACCTCTTGATTGCCGGGTATGGACGTAGCCACATAAAGCGGATTCCTGTTTCCGTCGTAGGCGTAGGACATGCTCCCAAAAGGCTGCCGTATCTCCACTACCACGCCTGATTGATCACGGATCTGTTCTTCGGCCGATGCTGCCAATGGACTCAATAAAGCGCTACACAGTAAGACTACACCAAACCACTTCATGGGTGTTTGTCGTCCTTTCGTTAAAATATAAAATTGTCATTACAATAAAATAATTAGATCAATTGATATCAAAAATCAATATTTTTTTATATCTATTTATAATATCATGGTTATAATCCCTGTCATTCTGCAACTTGGGTACTACAGCCGTACCGCTGATGCCGGCAGCTTCCAATCGCTTCCTCTCAGCCGCCAAAGTAGCCTTCCGCTCTTTTACCCGCTTCTTCGCAGAAACCTTCAGTTCGTTCTGAAGCTCTGACAGCAATGCTATCCGATCGGGCGAGACTGGCAATTTTCTCATGAGGCCAAGATGGCCATCGATATCTTTTCCGGAAGGGAGATTTTCCACAAAGGTGTTCCATAGCAGCGATTGGAGTTCCTTATTGCCTAGTTCTTCGCTTTTTCCCGTTCCGTATAAGAGGCTGTCTATTAACGGGGGCGTTTGGCTCAACTTCAAGTAAAGTCCTTTTGCCTTCTTCTGTAGTTCTTCCAGCTTTAATGCCCTTTTCTCTTCTTCCGAGAGGGACAAACCCTTGGTCCGTTCCATCATTATGTCAATAGTGCTCCTAATCTCTCCCATAGAAAATATCTCCTATTCACGAATTTGTCCGTCTCCAAAAACGATGAATTTAGTTGTGGTAAGATCCTCGACCCCCATAGGACCGTAAGAATGAATTTTTGTGGTGCTTATCCCCACCTCCGCGCCGAGTCCATAGACGCCACCGTCACTCATCCTAGTTGACGCGTTAACGATTACTGATGAAGAATTGACCTCGTTCAAGAATTTCTGGGCAGCCATATAGTTTTTGGTCACTATGGATTCTGTGTGAAAGGAACCGTAGAGTGCAATGTGATCGATGGCTTCATCGATGCTATCCACTATTCTCACAGCAAGCACTAGATCTAGGTACTCCGCGTACCAGTCGTCTTCTGCGGCAGGTTTCATGTATGGGACTATCTTGCAGCTTCTTTCGCAACCCCTGAGTTCTACACCAGCCTCTCTGAAGCGTTTCGCCATGGCCGGCAGATAGGCTTCAGCAATATCCTTGTGCACGAGAAGCGTCTCCATGGCGTTGCATACGCCTGGACGCTGAACCTTAGAATTGAACCCCAATCTGATCGCCATCTCTATGTCTGCCGCTTCATCAACGTAGAGGTGGCAAACCCCCTTGTAGTGTTTTATGACCGGTATTCGGGAATTCTGGGCAACAAAGCGAATGAGTTCCTCTCCTCCCCGAGGTATTATAAGGTCAATGAGGTCCTCGAGTTCTAGCATGTGGAGGATAGCCTCGCGGTCTGTTGTAGGCAGCAAATTGACGATGTGTTCGTCCACTCCTTGCTCTTTCAACACACGCTTTAATATGGCGACGACGGCCTCGTTCGAATTCGCAGCCTCGGACCCGCCCCTCAATATGACCGCATTGCCTGCCTTCAAGCATAAAGCTGCAGCATCCGCTGTGACATTGGGACGGGCTTCATAAATGATCCCAATGACGCCTAGCGGGATGCGCATCCGCCCGACCCGCATTCCGTTCGGTCGAATCCACATCCTCACAATTTCTCCCACCGGATCGGGAAAGGCAGCAATTTCCTCAAGTCCTCTCGCCGTGTCCTCAATAACCTTGTCAGATAAGGTCAATCTGTCCATCATGGCCTTGGAGAGTCCTCGAGACTTGCCTACTTCTAGGTCCTTTGCGTTAGCTTCCTGTAGAAAAGATCGCTGCCCTCGTAGTGCCTCTGCCGCCTTGAGCAGGATGGTTTCCTTCGCAGTCATGGGTAGTTTGGCTGCGCTGCGGGCCGCATTGCGCGTTTGCTCGGCCACTCTGACGACTTCATCTCTCAGTGACATCTGTTTCCTCCATAGCTGATGTATTCATGGAATCATCAGACACAGTATTGCACAGTATCGATGACGTACATACACTTTAGTGAACATAGAGAACTCTCTCGGCGCGTTGTCAATCAAGAACTCTATCCCTTACGTAACGCATCCTTGTTTGCCCTGGGAAGATTGTTGGCTATAGCCACGTCTCCATGGCCAAAGCTATTGATGAGATTGCTTCACTTCGCCGCTAATCACAGGGCTGGCCTTTGTCACTCCGAGGCCACGAAGGCGACGCCTTAATCTCAGTTCATAACAACTCCACACAAGAAGACGTCTTTATTCGGACATTTTCTTGGCCCTAACTATAATATAGTTTCCTCGCAGTTGGTCATGGTATCTTAACTCTTTCGGAAGATTTTAGGGAGGTCATTTCATGGTCCCCATTGTATCAGTGGTTGGAAAATCAGACTCGGGTAAGACAACGTATTTGGAAAAGATTGTTCGAGCGCTTACTGCCAGAGGCTACCGGGTGGGAACGATCAAACATGATGCGCACAGTTTCGAGATAGACCATGAAGGAAAAGATTCTTGGCGTCACAAAAAAGCCGGAGCAGTCGTCACGGTTATCTCCTCCCCAGCCAAGGTCGCCTTGGTGGCAGAAGCTGATCACGACCAAACGCTGTCTGAGCTGCGAGATAAATTCATGGCGGGCGTGGATATTATACTCACTGAGGGTTACAAAAGGGAAAAGCACCCCAAGATCGAGGTATTCCGAAGCGAACTGCGACGGAGTTTGCTGTGCCAGGCTGACGACAATCTCATGGCCATTGCAGGCGATCCTCCCAATCCCCCCGAAGGGATACCCGTTTTCCCGCTCGACGATGCAGCCCCTTTGTGCGATTTTCTAGAACAGCGCTTTCTCGGCAAAAACGCAGGTTAATGAGAGGCGAGAGGGCATTGACGCGTCAAAGCAGCAAACAGCAATTCTCGGGTCGCATAGTGGTGAGGCGGCGTATCGAGCTGACGGGTATCCTACAGGGAATAGGATGCCGTCCCACTATTTATCGCATTGCTACTTCGCTACAACTAACGGGCTGGGTGAAGAACACCACCCACGGGGTGATCGTTGAAATTGAAGGCGCACCTGTGCGCTGTGATGAATTCGCGGGGAAACTATCGGCTGTCTTGCCGGCTCCAGGGCGTATCGACTCGATGAAGGAGTACGAGATGGCACCCATCGGTGAAAGGCGTTTCAGGATACTGCCCAGTTCCCAGGGAGAACGGACTGTCACGCCCATTCCCCCTGATGTGGCCGTGTGCCCCGATTGCGTAAAGGAGTTTCTTGATCGTGCCAACCGACGATATCTCTATCCGTTTACCACGTGTACCGTGTGCGGACCGCGGTTCACCGTGGTGCGGTCCTTTCCATATGACAGAGAGACCACGAGCATGGCGGATTTCAAGATGTGCGACGACTGCCTAAGAGAATACCTTTCTCCCAGGGATCGGCGGTTTCACTCACAGACCAATTGCTGCCCCAACTGTGGGCCACGTCTGGAGTTAATCGACACTAAAGGCATCTCAATTAAAGGCGATCCAGTCGTCGAGGCCATCCGCCTATTGGGAGGTGGAAGCATTCTCGCCGTTAAGGGTTTGGGCGGTTTCCACCTGGCCTGCGATGCACATAACGAAGCAGCCGTCCTAGAATTAAGAAATCGAAAAGGACGTGAAGAAAAACCATTTGCCGTGATGATGCCGGATTTAGAAACCGTACGGCAGTATTGCACCCTCACGCAGCAAGAAGAAGCTATCCTTTCTTCCCCCATAGCGCCGATAGTTCTCCTGCCTTCAAAAGGACATATGCTTGCTCCCTGCGTGGCCCCTCGCGTAAAAACCCTGGGTGTGATGCTCCCTTATACTCCTCTTCATCATCTGCTGTTCCGACATCCTCTCGTCCATGAGGCCGATAGGCCAAGCGTACTGGTTATGACTTCCGGGAATAGGTCGGAGGAGCCAATAGCAGCGGATAATAATGAGGCCTTGGAGCGGCTGGGGAACCTCGTGGATGCCTTATTGATCCACAACAGAGACATCGTACTGCGCGCTGACGACTCTGTAGTAAGGGTCATTCAAGGAAATCCGACTGTATTTAGACGGTCCCGAGGGTTTGCGCCCAGCGAATTCTTTGTCGAACACCAAACGAGCTGGGATTCAGAGGCATCACGCAACCAGTGTGACCCCAAGCTTACGGAGAAAACGGGAGGATCGCTCCCAGTAATCCTGGGAGCAGGCGGCGATCTGAAGAACTGTCCGGCAATTATGGTCGGTGATCGCGTTGTCCCCGGTCCACACGTCGGTGATCTGGCCTCCCCGACTGGTTATGAGTACTTTCGCCGCTCCATAAAGACCCTCACAGACTATCTGGAAGTGCGACCGTCTGTTGTGGCAGTGGATCCCCACCCTGAGTATCACAGCTCACGCTTGACCCAACAGGGACAAGAAGTCGTTGAATACGTCTATCATCACCACGCACACTGCGTAAGCCTTCTCGCGGAACACAAACGCTCCGACCCAGCCCTCTTTGCGGTGTTTGACGGCACAGGGTACGGGCCCGACGGCTCCATCTGGGGCGGCGAATTCTTGCTCGCTGATCGGAAGCATTTTGAACGAGTAGCCTACCTGAGCCCCTTCTCTCTGCCTGGGGGCGAAGCAGCTATCAGAGAACCGCTCCGAATACTCGCCGCTCTGTTGGCTGCGGATGGACAGATACCTTCTCGTTTCCACCCTCTCTTTCCCGGAAGGCTTGCCGAATGTTCGCTGTGGCTGGAAGCCGTCAAGAAAGGGATCAACAGCCCAATTACGTCTTCGGCAGGCAGGCTCTTTGATGCGGTTGCAGCAGCAGTCGGATTTCGCGGCCGAGTTACCTTTGAAGGTGAAGCGGCAATGTGGCTAGAAGGCATTAGCGATCCGGACGAAAGCGGATATTATGACATTCATTTCATTGATGCCATGCCGGCCCAAATCGATAGTCGCTCCTTTGTCCAGGCCGCTGCCGTTGATATTGTCTCACACACGCCCCCCCAGACCGTAGCGGCCAAGTTTCACAACTCGCTGGCGCAGTCTATTGCTATGACCATGATTGATGCGAGCAGTCGCACCGGCATTCGCGCAGTAGGCCTGACTGGAGGATGCTTCCAGAACAAGCTCCTCACGGAAAAGACAGCCCAACTTCTCTTGGAACACAAATTCACTGTATTGATGCACACACTTATCCCGCCGAATGATGGAGGAATAGCTGTTGGCCAGACAGTTGCCGCTCGGCAGCGATGCGTTCATCGCCAACCCGGGGACAACTCTCTATAACCCTGAGGGCCCGTTGAAAAAATGATAGGGTACTGCGCGACACCTGACGTGAAAGAAACGGGCGGCTGTGATAGACTCGGTTACATAGACAGAATTTAACGCTTTAAGGAAACGGATTATGTGTCTGGCAGTGCCGATGAAACTGATAGAAATTACCAGAGAGGGGACTGGGAGAGTTGATTCTGGCGGAGTGAGCGCTGACGTTGTACTTACAATGACGCCCAACGCGAAAATCGGAGATTATCTCATTATACATGCTGGATTCGCCATAGAAATATTGGACGAAGAAGAGGCCAGCATACGATTAGACATCTTTCGTGAACTAGCCCAGGCAACAGCCCAGCTGGAGGAAAATTGAATCCTCTCGTGGAAAAACAAACAGCCCATACTCTGGCGCTCGAGATTCAGAAATGGTGCGATAAGGGTGAGTTGGTCTTCACGTTTATGGAAGTGTGCGGAACCCACACCATGGCGATCCATCAGGCGGGTTTGAAAAGCCTATTTCCTGCGTCACTCCGTCTCGTGTCCGGTCCCGGCTGCCCAGTTTGCGTCACTGAGAAGGCATTTATCGATGAAGCGATTCTGATGGGCAAGGAATATTCCGCAGCCATCGTTACTTTTGGCGACCTTGTAAGAGTGCCAGGCGCGCTCGGTACACTCGCTCAGTTTAGAGCTGAAGGAGGACAGGTCAGGGTCGTATATTCCCCCATGGACAGTTTGAACATCGCGGTTGAACTCGCCCCCCAACCGGTAATCTTCCTGGGGGTCGGTTTTGAAACGACTGTACCAACTGTTGCACTAACGTTCAGGACCGCACGTGAGAGAGGGCTCGAGAACTTGTTTTGTCTTTGCGCCTTCAAGACCATTCATCAGCCGCTGCGCATTCTGGCCCAACGAAACGAGTTGACCGGTTTTCTTCTTCCCGGCCATGTCTCGGCCATCATCGGAGTCGATTGCTACCGGTACCTACCAGATCAGTTCGCCAAACCAGGGGTTATCGCCGGCTTTGAACCCCTGGATATACTGCTGGCAGTTCGGGACCTGGCACGAATGGCGGCAAATAACGCGCCTGACGTCGTCAATGACTACAAGAGGGTAGTGCGGTCCGCGGGCAATCTAAATGCGGTGGAAATCATTGCACAGGTCTTCTCGCCCTGTGACGTAACGTGGCGGGGACTGGGAGTAATACCGGCCAGCGGTCTCGCCTTCAGCGAAGACTACGCACCATATGACGCCCGAGCCCGCTTCCCTGTGGACGCGCCGGTATCCTCCGAAGACCCCCTGTGCAAATGCGCCGATATCATAACCGGCCGTATGACGCCCAACAGATGCCCTCTCTTTGGACGCAAGTGCACCCCTGAGAACCCAGTTGGGCCTTGTATGGTCTCGTCAGAAGGGACATGCGCTGCATTCTACAAATATGGAGCAGGTGAGACGTGACGCATTGGACGCAAGACAAGATTCAGCTCGGTCATGGCGGGGGAGGGCGGTTGACAGGCAGGCTTATTCGGGACGCAATACTGCCTCGGCTAGATCGCGGTCACCTGGCCGAACTACAAGATTCTGCAATCTTAAACAGCCTCTCCGGACCGTTGGCCTTTACCACTGATTCCTTCGTGGTATCACCCATCTTTTTCCCCGGAGGCGATATAGGATCTTTGGCCGTTCATGGGACGTGCAACGACCTGGCCTGCGCCGGCGCGAGGCCACAGTTTCTCTCGTTGGGTCTGATCCTTGAGGAAGGACTCGACATCAAGAAACTGCACGAGATTCTCGAGAGCATAGCTCGCGCTTCGGACAATGCAAGAGTCGAGGTTGTTACCGGCGATACAAAGGTGGTGCCAAAAGGAAGCGCGGACAAGGTATTTATCAATACCTCGGGTATCGGCTCAGTTAAGGCCCACGCAGCACTTTCCATGGCCCGCATTCACCCGGGTGACTGCATTCTGGTAAGCGGTCCTGTTGGCAACCACGGTCTTGCGGTAATGCTCAGCAGAGCTGACTTCTCATTTGACTTTAACCTGGAATCCGATTCAGCCTCGATTTGGCCAATCGTGGAGGTTCTCCTGGAATTGGGACCATCCCTCAAGTTTCTTAGGGATCCTACCCGGGGAGGCCTTGCCGCAACCCTGAACGAACTGGCCGCAGGGTCACAAATGGGAATATCAGTTGATGAGTCCACCATTCCCCTGGACGAATCCGTAATCTCGGCGTCTGAAATTCTGGGTATCGACCCGCTTCAAGCTGCAAATGAAGGGAAAGTTGTGGTCGTGGTGGAGGGTGGAAAAGCTCAGAAAGCCTTGGAACTCATGGTAGGGTGCGGTCCTGGACAACATGCCAGCATCATAGGGGAAGTCACCAGCCACAGACCTGGCGTCGTAGTCATGAACACAAGAATCGGCGGTCAAAGGATCATCCCTGAACCCTCAGGCGAACTCCTGCCGCGAATTTGCTGATGATCCAAACCAGAGGAATGCAAATGTACGACTTGGATGAAGAGTCTCTAGCGCGATCCAAGACATCGGGCGTCCATCGGTCTCCGCTGCCCCAACGCTCCCAAGGTGAACAAAATCCCTATGAAAATGCGCTGGCACAATTCGATAAAGCTGTTTCACACCTCGATCTCAAAGCCGGAATTGCGGAAGCGCTGCGGCATCCGAGAAGAGAACTCTCTGTAACCTTCCCTGTGCTCACGGACAATGGGGAAATAAGGATCTTTAAGGGCTATCGAGTTCATCACTCTGTGGTTAAAGGCCCGACGAAGGGTGGCATCCGATACGCCAAGACCGTGGCCCTGGATGAAGTTCGAGCACTTGCCATGTGGATGACGTGGAAATGCGCTCTGATGAATCTCCCTTATGGCGGCGCAAAGGGAGGCGTCGCGGTCGATCCCAAGGAACTGTCTCCTCGTGAATTGGAGCGGCTTACGAGGCGTTATGCCACGGAGATAAGCGTATTAATGGGACCGGAAAGCGATATCCCTGCTCCTGATGTCGGCACAAATGCCCAGGTCATGGCCTGGATTATGGATACGTATTCCATGCACAGGGGTTTCTCCATCCCCGCCGTGGTAACGGGCAAACCTGTAGAGATAGGAGGCTCATTGGGACGAACTGAGGCCACCGGCCGGGGTGCCGCTGTTACCATCCTGGCGACGATGAAACGAAAAGGACTTGACCCTAAAAATAGAAAAGTTGCCATTCAAGGATTCGGAAACGTCGGCTCAGTGGTGGCTAAAACGCTCCAAGTCAGCGGAATGAAAATCGTTGCAGTGAGCTGCTCCCGCGGGGGAGTGTTTCATGAAAAAGGCCTCAATCCTCACGCGATCATCCAACATCTCAATGGAGGGGGATGCGTATTCAATTTCCCTGAAGCCGATTACATCACCAATGAGGAACTTCTACAGCTCGACTGCGATGTCCTGATCGCAGCGGCCGTCGAAAATCAAATTACCTCGCGCAATGCCAACGGAGTTCGAGCCGCAATAATCGCTGAAGGCGCCAACGGCCCGACCACCCCGGAGGCAGACGAAATCCTCAATGACAAGGGCGTATTCATCATTCCGGATATCTTGTGCAATGCCGGAGGCGTCACCGTCTCATACCTCGAGTGGGTTCAAGACCTCCAGTCATTTTTCTGGCCTGTGGATGAAATAAACAACAAGCTAGGAGACCTTATGATCAAGGCATTTGATAGCGTTATGGAGTGCGCAGATCGTTACCACGTGTCGAATAGAGAAGCCGCTCAAATCCTCGCTATCCAACGCGTGGCAGATGCTATGGTCATCCGAGGCATATATCCATAAACTAGTAGTTAATTCCTAAGAATCATGAACGCTTCTCCTAATCCAAAAAACAATCGCGACAAGAAATTCACCTTGGTAAGCCTTGGCTGTCCGAAGAATCGAGTCGATTCTGAGCGCATTCTTTATGCCATGGCCAAACACGGATTCGTCTTCACCAATGACGCGTCCAAAACAGACATCGTGATTATCAATACCTGCGCTTTTATTCAAACTGCCATCGAGGAATCCATAGCCGTCATCATGGAGCTTAGAGCCGAAGCTCCTCGCTCCAGACTGGTTGTAGCAGGCTGCCTTCCACTCAGGTTCAGAGACGACCTGGCAAAAGCTCTTTCAGAAGCAGACCTTTTCGTAACCCCCTCTCAAATACCCCATCTACCGGCCATGTTGGGAGAAGATATACAGACAACCATTAAATCAGCTCGCCGAAAAAAAAAGACGCAGTCCAGCGTTATCAATACCACCTTACGTTTAAGCTCCTTCCAAGAAGCGCAGGAGTCCCGAGTCCCGGGCGCTGCAAGAGAGGATAGCCCTGGCCGCGTTATAACTACCCCAGGCTACGCGTACCTGAAAATAGCCGACGGCTGCAATCGCCTGTGCCGTTACTGCACAATTCCCAAAATCCGGGGCCGCTTCAGGAGTGAACCCCTGGACGCCTTGGTGGAGGAGTCGCGCTGCCTTGCAGAAATGGGCGTAAAAGAGATCATCCTCGTCGCCCAAGATACGGTACGTTACGGCCGCGACATATCCATGAAGAACGGCCTTCTGAGCCTTGTGCAAGCAATTGCCGAAATCCGCGGCATACAATGGATGCGTCTCATGTACCTCCATCCTCACGGCATCCCTTCAAATTTGCCTCAGCTCGTCAATGAATGCGACAAGCTACTGCCTTACCTCGACATACCCTTTCAGCACGTCGCAGAGAAGGTTCTTCGAGCCATGGGCAGACCATGGAAACCAGACTACATCCGCAAACTCGTTGACTCCTTGCGAGCAAAAATTCCCGGACTCGTACTTCGCACCACCTTCATGGTAGGGTTTCCGGGTGAAGGTGAAACCGAATTTCAGGCACTCAGGGACTTTGCCGAATTGTACAGCATTGAACATTTCGGCGTGTTTGAATACTCCCCGGAGGAGGACACGAAATCCTTGGCTCTGGGTGACCCGGTACCCCTGGCCGTGAAGAAACAGAGAGCGGACGAACTAAGGACGCTGCACCTCGCATCGGCTGCTAAAAGAAACCGCGCGAGGGTAGGGAACACGGAAAAGGCACTCGTCCATGGCGTCTCCTACGAAACCAATTATCTCTTGGAAGCCAGGTTGTGGGACCAAGCCCCTGAAGTGGACGGCATTCTCTACATAACCGACGGCGTAGCTGGACAAGGAGAAATCCATGACGTGCTCATAACTGATGCCTATGAAACCGATTTCTTTGGCGCTATCCAGAGTCGCTGACCTTCAAACCGAAAACGTCCACGGCTCTGTGTGCCATACTCCGACGAAAATGATGATTTATAATAAAACACTTTAATTTATACATATAACACTTCGCAAATATTAGATCTTATTGACAGCTATTCCTTGTTTCTGCTATGTTCCACTTTGAATTCAGCCCCCAGGGTGAAAAGCGTCCCCTGTGGCAGCCAAAACCAAGCAATAAAACATGCAGTTGCCCCCAATAAGATATACCTTTGTGCTCATCGCAGCCGTCATTTTATTTATAGCGCCCCGCGCTCCGCAGGCGAATAGCCCTGGTGTAATTACGAAAATCGAGGTCTCGGACGCCGAGAAAAAGCTTGTCATCAAAACGAAGGGCGACCCTGGCAAGGTCGTGGCGTCCGTACTCCGGAGTCCAAATAGGCTGGTGCTGGATTTCCCAACTGCTTCCATGGGGCAGGTCCAGAGGAGCGTCGCCCGAGGAGCCGCTGGGGTTGAAGCCGTGCGTGCCGCAAACTTCAAAACAGGCGCCCGTGTGGTTGCTGATTTTCAGGACAAGCCGGTACCCAATTATAAGATCCAATCCCAGAGGAGCGGGGTAGTCGTGACATTTGGCGTGTCTGGGCAAGGTGCTACTGCAGCGGGTTTGCCCAAAGAGGATCCTCCCCCCCAAAAAATCAAACGCCTCTCAGCCAGCCCCAATAGGGACGGAGAGCGCCAAAACCAACCTGGGCTCCCGCCGTTGGGGGAGTGGCTCTCTCAGGGGGTCGGGTCGCCCACGTCAGCCCAATCATCGTCGCGCAAAAGCGGAGCAAGCGATCATCCACAAACGCATGACGAAGCCGCCCAAACCCCAAGATCCACAGCCGATCAAGGCTGGGGTGAACCCGCAGCCTCAAATTCGTCTAAGCCCATCCGTGATGCGTCCCAGAGTAGGGCCGCCCCCGGAACTACGCGCGACCTTGCCCAGGCACCGCCTATGGGTTCGTCACAAGACCTCGGATCGTATCCCAACCTATCGCCCATCCCGCGGCGGCAAGTCCAACCCGCGGGGAAACCTGACCAGTCGCGTGCGATTCCTAAGCCCCGATCCATTCCAGATTTAAGTTCCCCCAGCAGCCATGTACCAGTGCAGCCGCCCAGACCGCCCACAGTCCCGCCAGAACCTGAACCTAGGTTGATCCGTCATGAAATCACGGACATCAAATTCATCCAAGTGGGTCACAACTCCAGACTGTGGATAAAGGCCTCAGACGACGTTGATTATCGAGTTGCAACAGTAGCGGCTACTAAGCTTAAGCTCGATCTCATAAATGCTGAAATACCCAAAAAGTATCAGAGGCCTCTTCGTACAGACCAGTGGTCCACAGCAGTGGATATGGTTATCCCGGGGTCGCACACCATTTTCATACAAATGAAAGAGGCGGTTCCATACAAAGTCGAGAAGAAAAAAGGCGTCCTCATGGTGGATTTTGCGCCACCGCGGCTAGAGTTGCCACGAGACAAAGCCTCCCGACCTAATATGGGCCCCATGGGTAAGGGAGCTGCTCCCGGAACCTCCCAACAACTCGCTTCGTCCGGTACAACGGGCTCGGGATCGAGCAGCCCCGGCAACGGCGAACCCGTCGATTGCGAATCCTCTGTGGATTGCCTCAAAACAAAGATCGAGGAATTGGCAGCAGACCGAGACAAAAAAAAGAAGACGCTCACAACACCCAACGCAGAAATACTCGATAAACCCATTACCATGGACTTTCAAGATATCAGACTCAAAAACGCCTTTCGCCTCCTGTCCGAACAGGCGGGCATCAATATCACCCTTGATCCAGACGTTGACGGAACCACCACTCTTCGCCTCCATGACATCCCACTTAGGGACGCCATAGACACCATCCTTGCAACCAACGATCTCACCCTAGTCATGGTGGGAGACGTCATTAGAGTGGGCAAGGCCGAAAAGATCAATAAATTTATAGCTGAGAACAAAGCCACGGTCGCTGCCATCGAACAGCGTATCACCGCATACCGAAGTAAAATCAAGACATTGGAAGATCGGAAGCGGAAGGAGGAAAATCCTACTCCTATAGAGGGCTCCATAAGGACTGACGACATCGGAGAAGCAGGCTGCATCAAGATAGATGAGGAGGAGATCTGCTTTTACTACGCAACCATAAGGTTGACCTATGCCAAACCGACAGACATCCAAAAAATATTGGACTGCATGTTCAACATGAACTGCCCTGGAACCGCAGCAGGTAGCGGGGGGAGCACTCAGGCGAACACTGGTGCGACGTCCGTAGCGGAGCAAAAGGTTCAACGTGACAAACGTCTCGCCGAAATGACGGAGAGACTCCAGAAAGAAGGGTTTTCTCCAGATAGCGCAGGCGCAGCAAGTCGCTTGGCGCAATTCGAAAGTCTTGACCTAGACCGTCAGAGGGCAGATGCAGATACCGCTCGAGCAGAGGCAGTTCGTTCACGTGCAGGACTCGGTCAGCTAGAAGACAAGCGTAACCCACGCGAACGAGAGATCATCGCGAACAGTATGTTATGGCCTGACGACAATAATAAAATGCTGTTCATCAAAGATACTTCTGATCGCATTTCGCAGATGAAACAAGTAATCAAGTCCCTGGACATACCTACGCCCCAGGTCATGATCGAAAGCCGTCTCGTGCGCGCTTCACGTGAATGGGCGCGAGAGCTCGGGGTCCGCTGGGGAGGGCGAAACAACCAGAATGGTCAGATTGACAACAACAAGAAGGCGTTTTGGGGGATGACGGGGCACCAAGGTACACAGGAGCGTTACGGGGCTAACACCCCAACTGGTACCACGCTTGTCCCAGGCGGGGACATACCATCGCGGTTTGCGGTTAACCTCCCTGCCCCCATTGGCAGTACAATCCTCGGTAATATCCTGGGGCTAGGTATGCAGTTCGGCCTGTTGGGGACGCAGTACGTCTCAGAACTGGACGTTAGACTCGAGATTGGGGAGGGCGCTCGGCAGGTCAAGATCATTGCTCGTCCAAAGGTTCAGGTATTAGATGGTGAAAAAGCCAAGATCTTGGATGGCCGAGATATTCCGTACGTAACCACATCAGGCCAACAGGGCACCCAGACTCAGCTCGTCCCAGCTTATCTCCAGCTCGAAGTAACACCGAAAATATACGCTGACGGTCGCGTGAGCATGAAACTTCAGGTCAAGGATGACGACATAGGCGCCATCGTACCGGGCGCAAACCTTCCCGAAGTCATCCGTCGCCAAGCCAACACGGACATGATCGTAAAAGACGGGGAGACTGCTGTCATAGGCGGAATCATCAAAGAGAGGAACGTGGGTCAGCGTCAGGGTTGGCCGGGCCTGATGAACCTTCCGCTCTTCGGGTATTTGTTTACCAATAAGGGGCAGGAAAAAGAATTAAATGAACTGCTAATCTTTATCACCCCTTCTATTATCAAGAGACCGCCGCCGGCATCGTAATCTTATATGATGCCACCACAATGCACTAAGCTCAATAATAAGAGACGAACACGCGTTTGAGCGAAGGAAACCATGTCAGACGAAAAACCGAAATGGAATATGGAAAGAGTGCGTCAGGAGATCTACGACGCCCGGACTAAGATCTTTGTCGTCACGAAAGTCCTGGAAACCGGGTCTCTCAAACCCGACGAATATCCAGAATGGGTTCTCGTCATCAAACCCCTTTTGCGGGAGATCGAAGAAAACGTGGCAAAATTAAAATCCCTTCTAGGAGAAGAAGTCCCTGCGGGCGAGGCATGATTCCAAAGAGATCACAGACGTTCTCGAAGGTACAGTGTGATTTATCTCATGCTTTTCCAGGGTGGAGGACACCCTAGAGATTGCCACGCTGCCTTGCAACGAGAAGAACAGGTTTGTATCAGCGCCAGCGAAGCGAAACGATCTCGTCACGACTCAGCCAGCGAGTATGTATAGTGATTATCGAAAGTAAACGCGAATTGGATCCATAAGTCCCTTTGTCATTCCCGTGAAAACGAGAATCCCAGAATACTGGATGCCGGATCACTTCGTACAGAACAAGGGATGACCTGAAGCGCTAATACGCTAGAGCCCTAGCGTACTCCAGCTCACTATAACCACCAAGACATTACACCCAAACAGTTTGCGATTCCTACAGAACTTTAGAGAAACACTATAATCGACAGCTTGTCCGCCCACATAACGGGGTTCAAATATAATGGAGTCCATGGTATCCGAGTCTTTCATTCAGACATAAGTGTCTTAAAGTGGCAGCGCCGGCGATGCCTTCTAGAAGAATTGTTGCGTCCCCAGTATCTCCCCCTGTTTAGGATGCTGCCCCATCCAATCTATTTCACCTGTATTGATCCAATAGAAGGCGCCCACCAGTTGGCACAAACCAGCCTTCACACGAGATCGTATGACAGGACTAATGCGAAGGGCGTCCTCGACGGCATTCCACACATTGATCCTGGCCGCGCGATCCACAGCATTAAAGAGAGGCTTTCCGAGTTCGTTGCCGGCAGCCTCTGACGTCCTGGCTGCCTCGACTGCGGGGACAATTTTCTTAGAAATGGCGTTCAGAAAGCCTTGCAGCACGCCATGTTCGTACACCGCCTTCACCATCCCGCAGTCGTTGTGCCCCATGACCACGAGCAGCGGCGTCTCGAGATATTCGACGGCATACTCCGCGGACCCTATTTCATCGTCTCCAAAAACGTTCCCTGCAACCTTGACCACAAATAGGTCGCCGACTCCCCTGTCAAAGATCAGATCAACAGGCACTCGTGAATCGGAGCACGATAAAATAAAGGCAAACGGATGCTGACCGCCGATGGATGTACGCAATGTCTCTTTGTCGGTGTGGGGATGCGTTGTCTCGCCTGAGACAAAACGGTTGTTGCCGGCCCGTAGTTCGTTTAGAGCCTTCTCAATCGTCACATCCATATTCGTCGCCCCCTGGCTGCGCCTGTTGAGCGGCTTCAATTTCTTTAGCAAGTTGACCTGAGAATATTACCCGAGGCGCTTCACACCACAGACCTTCCAAGTCGTAGAATTCGCGCGTGGCTCGGCGAAACACATGAACTATCACGTCTCCATAGTCCAGGAGCGCCCAATTCCCCTCACTCACCCCCTCAGCAGAAAGTCTCGGGAACTTCAAGCTGCGGGCATGTTCAAGTACGGCCTCAGCGACCGCGGTCACGTGTTTCCCAGACCGCCCTGATACGATCAGGAAATAGTCTGCAAGGGTGCTCAGGCCCCGTAGATCCATAACCACAGGTTCCAAGGCTTTCTTGGCCAAGGCCGTCGACAGAAGTTCCGTCGCCTTGGTCAGCGTATGGAAGGCCTTACAATCATTGTCTTGGTTGGTGGTACCATCTATTGTCAACTGATATACAAACCTCTTTGGAGAATATACGCGTTCACGCCATCGGTGACGAGATAACGGATGCTTTTCCCCGCCCTCACCATCGCTCGTATCTTGGTCGAGGATATGTCTAGCCCTTGAACAGTGGCCGGGATAAGGGCCTTACCGCTCTCGTGGAGATAATAGCAGTCCCGATGCTTAAACACATGACGCAGCCGCGAAGGCGCCTGATCCCACGCATCCGCAAAGCTTATTCCAGGCCGAGCAACCACAAGAAAATGAGCCAACTCGAACAGACGCTCATACTGCTTCCATGTGGCGATCTCGCGCAGTGAATCGGAGCCAAGAACAAAAAAAATCTCGCCAGGATACGTTTTAGTAAGAATCTCGAGAGTATATATGGTGTAGGAAGGACCCTTAGCGTCAATCTCCATAGATGACACTGTGAAACGATCGTTGTCTCGGCACGAAAGCCGCGTCATCTCCAAACGATCTGAGGGCGAGGCCACGTCTGCCACACTCTTATGCGGAGGGATATAAGAGGGAATAAACAGGAGTTGATCCAAACCATAGTCCTGTCGCAACTCTTCTGCCATGCGCAAATGGCCAAGGTGGGGCGGATTGAAGGTCCCGCCAAGAACCCCGACTCTTTTCCTACCCGAAGTTCCTAAGAAAGGGTTTGTTTTCACCTCTAAACATTATATACTTAAACAAAACAATCTCAAAGCGAAACCGGCGGTAAAGCCCAGAGCTTTGCAGATTTACGACCTGGAGGCCATACAACTTGGAATATTTTTTCGGTTTTCTCATACTCTTGGGTGTGCTCATATTTGTCCATGAGTCGGGGCATTTCATCGTAGCTAAATTGGCTGATGTCAAGGTTCTGAAATTTTCCCTCGGCTTTCCGCCGGCAATGATGTCGCGTAAGAGGGGGGAAACGGAATACATCCTTAGCTGGATACCCCTGGGTGGATACGTCAAGCTGCTTGGGGAAGACCCGGATTCCAAGGAAGAGATCCCGCCGGAGGACCTTCCTCGAGCATTCACTAGCAAATCCCTATCGGCTCGAGCCGCCATCATCCTGGCCGGTCCCCTGGCAAACTATGTACTCGCAGCATTGCTGCTGTGCGCAGGGTATGTCGCAGGATGGCCTGTACTAGCAAGCGACATCGGGAAGGTGCTTGAAGACTCCCCCGCCGCTCGAGCGAGTCTAAAAACCGGCGATAAGGTAGTGGCCATCGATGGCGAATCTGTGTGGCGCTGGGACGACATGCGCTCTATCATCGAAAAGAGCCCGGGCAAGGACTTGCTGATGACCCTGGAGCGCGAGGGGCAGAGAATAGACATCCATGTGACCCCAACCATCAGCGATCAAACAGACATATTTGGCGATCCAGTTGGCCGAATCGGGGTGGCCCCATCTGGCCAAAACGTCAAACTTGGATTTTTCGCATCCATATACGAAGGGCTAAGATTCACCAGCTACCTAACCAAACTTGTGCTTACCACCCTGGCAAAGGTGGTGCGGGGAGAAATCAGCGCCAAAGCCCTAAGCGGCCCCATTACGATTGTGCAGGCTTCGGGCGAGAGTCTCAAGGCTGGAGTTTTCAGCTTCATCTTTCTCTTGAGCTACATCAGCATCAACCTGGCGATCATCAATCTCCTGCCCGTCCCTATACTTGACGGAGGCCATCTACTATTCTTCCTTATTGAAGCGATAATTCGGAAACCTGTAACTGGTAGGATTCGAGAAGTTGCCGTGCACGCAGGTCTGCTCTTTATTGTGCTGTTGATGGTGCTGGTTTTCTATAATGACATCACAAGGATAATCACTCGGGGATGGACTCTTCAGCCGTGAGCGTCATCTGAAAGAAACCGCATAAGCTGATCTGACAATGATGACTCTGGCCGTTCACACCTCATCACCTACGCTGGGCCTAGCCGTGGTCCAAGATGGAACCCTCGTAGGCGAAGCTGTGGTCTTGGCCCAACACGAACACCTCGAGCACACTGCCCCCGCCATACGAGACCTGATATCAGCTCTGGGGATAGATGTAAGGTCATTGGATGGTTTTGGGGTTGCCCTTGGCCCGGGATCGTTCTCAGGCGTTCGAGTTGGGCTGGCTACCGTGAAGGGTATGGCGTTGGCCCTGAACAAACCCGTCATCGGTATGTGTAGCCTCGAACTGGACGCCTACGACGTACTGCTATCCAATGAGACGGGCATCGTCCTAATGGATGCCAAAAGGGGGCAAGTGTTTGCCGCGAGTTACCGCAGGACAAGCGAAGACGTCATCACGGTAGAGCCCCCTGCTCTAGTATTCCCGGAGCGCATCCCCGAAAACACCAGTGGACCCCAGACGCCGGTCTTGGTGTGGGCCGATAAAGCGATAATCCCACCTGACACCATTCGACGCATGTCGTATCGCACGCCCACGACCCCTTCCGCAGTTACATGTGCAATAATCGCTGAAAAAAGGCTCAAACGAGGTCTTTGTGACAACCTCCACGCCCTTAAACCAATTTACGTGCGACGACCCGACGCTGAGGAAAGATCAAGGGCACCGTTCACAGGAAATTCATAAGATTTAAGGGGTCGAAACCGTCCGGCACTGAATTCACGACGCGTTACAATTATGGACGATTGACCGATGTCAATAATGTGATAGACGGAATCCCATTCGTCCAATAGAGGGGCCCCGCATGCAGAAACGATAAGGCGGCAATCTTGTTCAGGCAAGAAAACCTCCATCACAGCGGATCTGTGCTTGTGCCCTTGCAGAATCAGTCGGAAACCCGTATTAGAGCACACATTGAGGAGCTCACCCGCATCGGAGAGACCATGGGCCCAGAATGACGAGCTGCGAGGGACTGGAAGCACGGGATGATGCAAGAACAGGACCTTGACGCTGTCAGGATATTGCTCAGCCTTGCTCCGGAGCCAGTATCGCGTCTCCCTGCGAACCATACCCAGCCACGACGGGAACGCATGAACTGAATTCACTCCGAAAAAAGCTGCGTGAGGTGCGCCTCCTTCGTAAAATACTCGATCCGTCTGCCCGAAAAAACTTCCGTAGCGCCCCATCGCAAGGGGAGGGATCAACCATTCCCAAAAGGCCAAGACGCCTATCTCGCGATTCCCTGGCACAGATATGAACGGCCGGCCAACATCGTTGAAGAACGCAGAGGCGCGGTGGAACTGTCGAATCGTCCCTTGATCAGTGATATCTCCCGTCACTACAATGAGTTCAGGCGCTTCCTCGATGAGGTCACGGGTCAGTGCCCGTAACTTGCCGAGGGACACACGGCGGCTAAAGTGCAAGTCGGAAAGGTGAGCTAACAGCATAAGACCTCCATCGTATGAGAAGATTCACTAACCTGAAATAACGGTAGAGGGACTCTAAAAAAGTAGCTTGATTTTTTTGACTGAATTCTTTAAAATTTCAAGTAAAATTTTCCGGGTCAAAAGGCATTAATTTTTTTATAGTTTTGACCAGTTGGGTCAAGTGCCCGACACGGTTCACAAAGGAGAAAAAGCATGAGAAAGTTCACCGCCGCCATGGCGATCGCCCTGGCAACACTACTGATAGCCATGATTGCTGCGGCCCAGGAAATCCCGTACTCATTTTATCCGGGGATGTCCCAGGACTACGGTTACAGCGGCCAGTATCCCCAGGGCGCCTACAGCTATGGCCAGGAACAGCCACAATACGGGTACCAGGGATATGATCCCCGCTACGGCCAATCCCAGCAAGGGTACGGCCAGCAAGGGTACGGCCAACAATACGGCCAACAATACGGCCAACAGTATGGTCAACAGTATGGCCAGCAATACGGTCAACAGTACGGCTACAACGCCTATCCAGGGGCCAGAGCTTCTGGAGACAGTCAATATGGTTATCCGGGTTACTCAACTCCGCCTGCGCCGAGATCCACTGCACGCGGCCGCCAGACAGCCCCTACTCGAAACCAGCCGTCCGCGCAGCCAGCTTCTCGCCAGTCTGCGGCAGGTATAACGTCTGTTCCACAGGTTAGTTCATCGAGGGTTGGTCGGGGTAGCGCAACAGATGACGAAGACAGCCGTTCCTCCATGTATTGGACAGGGAGCGGTATGGAGGACACGGATTCTTCTGACTCGGAGTACCGGCCCGTGCCTGCTCAAACCACTCCCCCGACAACGGCCGGAGCGTCTCCCCAGCAAGGAACCAATATAGCCCCACGCACTAGCCAAACGCCACGAAGGCAAACCGTTACAAGGCCGAATGTAACCCGCCAGGCGGAGGCCACCCCTCCACCGCCGCCGACCCGACAGGGGATGAAGTGGGGACAAGAAGACAAACCAGAATCCAAACGGACTATGAAGTGGGGAATGACCGAAAAACCAGCTATGGTTGGCGCAGAGCCCGGTTCATCCCAACAAGTCCAACAGCCCCAGCAGCAGGCATCTACCGTACCGGCACCTCAACAGCAGCCGACATCAACCGGCGATAAGAAGTTTCAATGGGGGCGCACCCAGTAGGCAACAAAAAAGCCCCTCGGCGTATTTTATTAACTCCAAGGGGCTGTTTCCTAAAGCATGAATAACCCAGGGCCTTATGGCGGTTCTCTAAATTAGACGCGAATTCGACAAAGGGTTCACTCCTCGATGGATGTGAGCTGAGATTGCTTCGTCGCCTTCGGCTCCTCGCAATGACAAGAAAGCCATTGACTTGTCATTGCGAGCGAAGCGAAGCAATCTGGTCATAAGTTTTGAAAACGGATATAACCCTGGGTTATTCATCTATTCCTTGTCCTTTAATTTCAGAGTATTCTTGACCAGCTCCTTCTCATGGTCAAAATTCACGATGCGTTGCAGCATGATCTTCTGGGCCTGAACCGGTCCCGCTCCATGCCAAGTGCCCACGCCGTGCTGTCCTGCTGTCCAATGCTGGAGCAGCTTGTGAACCTTCAAAATGTTTTCCGCGGGCTCGTCCGACCCAAATGAATAAAATTCTTCGACGTAGGCCTTGGTCTCAGGATTCTTTAATTCTTTCAGGGAAGGCATGGTAACAATGAGTCCCCCACCTATGTCTCCGGCTAGGGCCATAGTCCGCCAGAACGCATTGCAAATATTCAGCTTGGAAACGTTGCCCATGAGTTCGTCTGGCAGAAACACTCCTGAACCTTCCGGCTCTTCGGTCCCGAGTCGTGCGGCCGCTAGTCCGCAGGCTCTACCTGTCTCCCTCAAAACGACCATCTCTACCATCTGATCGTTAATGTGAGGGACTTTTTCTAATCCTTTGTACTCTTGGATTAGTCGGCAAGCGCCGATGATCTGATTCATGAACCCTACTTTGCAGGTTCCTCCGCACGTCATGCGATGCGTTCGAGCAAATCGCGCAACCAGCTTCCCAGAATAGCGGTACTCACCACAATGGAATACCCGCTCCCAAGGGACAAATACATTGTCGAACACCACCATGGATGTCTCCCGCTGACCGAATACTGGGTTTCCCAGTTCATACATGTCGTCAGCAAGTTCCCTTTCAGCAGAATATGGGGAATACTGGCAGACGTAGGTTATGCCCGGCGAATCGACGGGAACGGCAAATGCCAAGGCATAGTCTTCCTCGCCCGCAAAGTGAGATGACTGCGGAAGTACTATTAGTTCATGACTAGCGTATGCACCACTTATGTTGATCTTGGCCCCGCGTACCACGATCCCGTCGTCTCTCTTCTCCACTAGTTTCACTGACAGGTATGGGTCAGGCCAATCAAGAGTACGCTTGGCTCGGTTGCCTCTCGGCTCCGTTAAAGCCCCCGCCACCGACAGGTCACGCTCTTGAACCATCCTGAGGTAATTCAGGAATCGCTTTCTGTACTCTGTGCCAAGTTCACGGTCCATTTCCCACGTCGTCGCTGCCAGCGAATGGAAGGCGTCATAACCCACGCAGCGATAGATACACGTACCAAGCATCTCTGCAGTGAATGTCCCTGCCTTTGCCTTTGACACTAGGTCATCAACGCTCGAACTGACGTGTGTGTACCGATTAACAACGTCATTAATCAGCGGGGATCGACAGGTCATGATGTCCTTATACCTATCATCTAGCGCCCACCGATAGCTAGCCTTGTTCGATTCCACTACCGTACGGGTTATAGGATTCTCTAGGACGTGTTCAACCCGTTTGCCGTTCATAAAAATTCTCGGTCGCATCTTCTTGAGACTTTCTTCAAAAGCCTCGGGCGTCATCAATGCCATTCGCTACTCCTTTCCTACGTCATTCATTGCCAACACCAGGTACGCGCAGGGCCAGCACGAGTACAATTACGGCTGAAGCCCCTGCTCTCTTGAGTGTAAGGGCCGCCTCGGCTATCGTGGACCCCGTTGTAGAAACATCGTCCAACAGCAGCAGTCGCTTGCCGCTCAGTTTCCCAGCGTCTGTAACACCAAAGGAACCCTTAACATTGGTCAGGCGTTGAGAGCGGGTCAGGCCTACTTGAGGGATGGTATCCCGAATCTTCCTGAAAATATCCCTTTCCATTGGTATGCCCGTGCGACGCGAAAGCCGTCCCCCGAGTAAGATGACCTGATTGAAACCTCTTTCAATCAATCTGCGCCGGTGCATAGGCATAGGAATTATGAAGTCCATATCCTCTTTGCCAAAGGACTCTTGGAACGTTTCACTCAGCAAGAGGGCTAGTCCTCTTCCGTGATGCAAGAGGCCGTTATACTTGAAGTTGATCAAGGCCCTTCTCAGATTGCGCTCGTGAAAAAAACCATAGCGCGCCCTTTCAAAGGGAGGGGGCGCTGTCATACATCGACCGCACAACTGACCAGCCTCTTGTCCTTCAGGCAGCGGCCTGCCGCATGTTTCGCAGATAGGACTAGATACAGGAACCAAGGCGCCTCGGCAGGACGCGCAGATGACCTCCTCAGGATCACCCACCGGCTCATCGCAAATGCGGCAGCAAGGCGGAAACAATAGGGACGATAGTCCCTCCGCAATCCATCTCCTGAGAGGGTGCATAGATGGCCGACTCCTATGCTCATGAGTAAAACAACGACTCACCCGACTGTCAACATGATTCTCGCGCCCCAGGATACCTGCAAATTAGACAAAAAGGGTACGGCCTTAATGCGCTTCTGCTATCATGACCCTTACCAAGACTTGCACGGCGAAGAAAAACACTCAAGGGATAAGGATTAAAGAATGAAAGCGCCAATCATTACCCTTACAACAGATTTCGGGACCCGGGACGGTTTCGTGGGGCAGATGAAAGGGGTTATCCTTTCAATCAATCCGTACTGCAACATCGTGGACATAACGCATGATATAACACCCTTTGCCGTCCGCGAAGCAGGGTTAGTCATGAAAGGTATTGCCCGTTACTTTCCACACGGCGCTATCCACGTTACAGTGGTTGATCCTGGGGTTGGAAGCGAAAGGAAGCACATTGCCGTCAAGACCTACGCGGGTATTTTCGTTGGTCCAGACAACGGGGTCTTTTCCTGGATTCTTTCTTCTGCAGCGTCATGGGAAGCCAGAGAAATCAAAGATGAGACCTTGTTTATGCCCAATCCACACCCTACATTCCATGGTAGGGATGTCTTTGCGCCTGCCGCCGCGTATATCTCCGCAGGCAGGAACTTCGAATCCATCGGACCGGTGGTGGAGGACCCTGTCGTGCTGCATTGCCCAGCGCCTCAAGAGACGTCGAACGGCATTCTCGGCGAAGTCATCTATATCGACAGGTTTGGCAATTGCGCCGCTAATATTGAAAGCCCCATGTTGACCCACTCAATCAGAGAAATTCAAGTAGGGCAGTCCCTAATCTCTGGCCTCACCAGATGCTTCTCAGACGCACCGCTGGGTACCCCTTTGGCCCTGATAAACAGTTTTGATCTGCTCGAGATAGGGATAAACGGCAGCCGAGCCTCCGAAGAACTCAGCGTCGAGGTTGGGGATTACGTCATTGTTAGATGGGAATGAATCCGCTTTGCGCGTAATTTTTGCAAGTAGTCCGAAGCGGGTTTCAACAATTTCTCTCATCACAGCTCCTTCATGGGGACGCTTCGGACTTCGATAAACGAAAGGCACAAAGAAATGAAAGTATTTGTGGTTGGCGGCACAGGCTTTGTCGGCTCGGCCCTGACAAGAAAGTTGCTCGAAGAAGGTCACAGTGTAACGCTAATGGCTAGACATCCAAAACCTGGAGCAGCGTCCTCCGGAAAACGAGTGGAATTCGTGGCAGGAGATGGAACCCGCCCAGGAAAATGGCAGGACGTGGTAGGAGCCCATGATTGTCTCATCAATCTGGCAGGAGTAACCGTGTTTCGGAGATGGAACGACGCCTACAAGAAGCTACTCTACGATAGTCGTATCCTTACTACCAGACATATTGTAGAAGCTATTCCACATGACGGTGGATCGGTGCGCTGTCTCATCAATACTTCCGGGGCTGGATATTACGGCTTCAGAGGCGACGAAGAGCTTGCGGAAGACGCGGCGCCCGGCACCGACTTCTTATCCAAGCTGGCCCAGGAATGGGAGTCTGAGGCCTCCAAAGCTTCGTCAAAGGGCGTGAGGGTGGCGGTGGCCAGATTCGGAATAGTATTTGGAAAGAATGGCGGCGCTCTTCAGCAGATGGTTATGCCGTTCAAATTCTTCGTCGGCGGCCCTGTGGGCAGCGGCCGACAATGGATGCCATGGATTCATATCCAAGATCTCTGCAAAGCTATGCTTCTCGTTGCGGAGAAAGAAGACATATCGGGGCCAGTCAATTTCTGCTCACCTGACCCTGTTAGGAATAGGGACCTGGCCAAAGCAATCGGAAAGGCCCTCCGTCGGCCTTGGTTCGTCCCGGCGCCGGCCTTTATGCTCAAACTCGTCCTCGGTGAGTTCGGCTCGGTGATTTTAGAAGGGCAACGCGCCGTCCCCAACGTCCTCCTGGCACACGGATTTGTTTTTGATTACCCTAGAATTGAGGATGCCTTGAGAAACCTCTTGATGGACTGAACGTTCGCCCCCGCTGAAAAGGTCTGTAATGATAATCGAAATTAAACGGGAATTGCATTCATGAATCTATTTGTCATTCCCGTGAAAAAGGAACCACGAATACTAGCTGCCCGATCACGTCGGACATGATAAGGCATGACCTGTCGCGGTAATTCCGTGAGGATCCAAAATCTTGAAAATGACCATATGGGGCATGAACCACGCCCCGAAGAAAGCGTCTGCTTCCGACACAAATTTAGTGAAACAATATTTGCCCCTATCATTTAGGGCCCTACGCTGGTCAGGGCCACTAACCTATTCTAGTAGCTTGACGTCAACAAAATGCCGTACCTGCTCAGCCAACCCGCACAATCCGATTCTCGTTATCTACGAATATGTTTTTTGCCTTGTGATCCTTGCAGTCAAGATCGTCCATAGCAACGTACGTGCAAATAATAATGAGGTCTTTGACTGATACCTTTCGCGCTGCGGCACCGTTTAGGCAGATTGTACCGCTGTCTCGATCTGCGGGGATGGCATAAGTTGTAAAGCGTTCGCCGTTGGAAACATTGTAAATATGTACCTGCTCGTAGCGCATAATGTCCGCTGCTTCTAATAGGTTCTCATCAATGCTGATGCTGCCTTCGTAATCTATGCACGCCTGGGTTACCGTCGCACGGTGAATCTTAGATTTCAGCATGGTACGGAGCATTGCGGATCTCCTTTGACCGGCGCGCCAGCATTCGGGCAACCGATCTTTGAGGTTACGTTTGAGGTTCACCTCTCAAACAGCATATTGTCGATAAGCCGTGTCTTTCCAATTCGTACTGCCATGACGGCTAAACAGCGATCTGAAACTTCTTCGATGTCTCCCAGGGTATCTGGATCGACAAGGCTTACGTAATCGGGTTCTGCATCGGGTTCGAGTTTGATGCGGTCTCTCATTACATCCACATACGTCAGACCGCAGGTTACACCCTGGTCGAACAGCTCCCTTGCCTTGCCCAGAGCCTCATAAAGGCATACGGCCTGCCTGCGCTCATCAGGGGTCAAGTACGAATTCCGGGAACTCATCGCCAGCCCGTCTGGTTCGCGCACCGTAGGACAGGAGACGATTCGCACAGGTACATTCAAATCTCGCACCATACTGACAATGACCTGAAGCTGCTGATAATCCTTTGCCCCAAAATACGCATTTGCTGGATTCACAATATTAAACAGCTTCAGCACCACCGTGGCAACGCCCCTGAAATGCCCTGGTCTCGATCGACCACACAGAGTTTCGGATATCCTGCCCGGCTCGACGTAGGTCTGATGCCTGGGACCATATATCTCTGCGGCCTCAGGAATAAACAAAGCATCCACCCCGGATTTTGCGCATTTGGCGGCATCGTTCACAGGGTCCCTGGGATACGTACTCAGGTCCTCGTTCGCGCCGAACTGAGTCGGATTCACAAAAATACTTGTTACGACTCTGTCGTTCTCTCTCCGGGCAGCGTTAATCAAGGTAAGATGACCGTCATGCAAGTAGCCCATGGTGGGGACAAAACCGAGGCTCTTGCCTAAAGATCGTTCCGCGCTGGCCCAAGCTTTCATTTCAGAAACGGTGGTAAAGGTTTCCATGGTACTAACTCAAAACAATAAAAGCCTTCCCGAGGGAAGGCCTTCTGTTCTATTCTTCTACCTTCCGTCCCGGTCGATTCGATCCAGGCGGTTTATCTTCTCCAGATACCTAAATTCTCTGTTCCAGGCCTTATGTAAGGCTCCAGACATACTCAATATAGACGAAATTCTCGAATGGTCAAGAGAAAATCTTCCGTATATATGTCTATCACAATTCTAGTAAGTGAAGGCGGCTTGCGTGTATGATTCTGGCTGTCCTTACCTTGGAAACAAGAACCCAAAAATCCTGAATACCCGATCACGTCGGGCATGACAAGGCATGAATTAGATCGGTAATCCCACAAAGTATCGAAGCATTCGAAACCAATTGAACTGCCATGGGAGGCCACGCAAAGAGAGTTCTCAATTCCTACTGAAATTTGGAGACACAATACCGAAGGCCTGCACGCAGGCGTCTCGTTAACACGCAGTCCTATCCAGAAAACGTCCATAGACAAGCTGCAAATAGACCTTAACCAAGGCTTACACCTGTCTCCGCTTGGTCTCTCTCTGATGAAACGCAAGGAGGGACTTCTTGATCTTGTAAAGCCTGTCGCTCAGAGAAACTTTGTATATGTGAGGGTTGGTCAGCCGCTTGTATTCAGGTTCCAGGGACTCGATTTCCTCGCGGGCCCGCTCCCTCATGTCTTGAATAGACGGAGGAGCATATACCAATTTTCCCTGGATAAAGACGGGTACCATGAGTCCAGCAGCTCGATAAGGCGGCTTATAGGTCTTCTTCATGTAATCATACATGGGATGGTGTGCCACCACTGCCCTACCCATTGGCAAGGGTTCATCGACTTCTGCCAACAAGTCGCCCATCATCCTGTCTTTCCCGTTGTAAAAGCGTACGATCTTTTTCACTCCAGGATTTGTCACCTTATTAGGATTTTGGGAAATCTTTATTTTCGGTATAAGTCTGCCGTCTCCCTGGTCTGCCGCCATGAGCTTGTACACAACGCTCAATGCAGGGGTTTGATACGACGTCATCAGCCGAGTTCCAACGCACCAAATGTCGATCTGCGCACCCTGGTCCCGAAGGCTCTCGATAATCCATTCGTCAAGGTCGCTGCTAGCAAGGATTCTCACGTAGTCGAGCCCTGCCTCGTTCAAGAGCTGGCGCGCCGCCTTGCTGTAGTAGGCAAGGTCTCCGCTGTCAATGCGAATACCCATGAGACGCTGTCCGGACTCTTCCATTCGCCTTGCCACTTTAATGGCATTTTTTACCCCAGTGAGCGTGTCATAGGTGTCCACCAACAACACGCAGTTCTTGGGAAAAACTTGCGAGAAACTATCAAAGGCTTCAAGCTCGTTGTCAAAGCTCTCGACCCAACTGTGGGCGTGCGTCCCTCGCACAGGAATGCCGAACAGTTTCCCTGCCCGCACGTTGGATGTGCCCGCGCATCCCCCTATGTAGGCGGCCCTGGCCCCATACAGTGCAGCCTGCACTCCATGGGCGCGGCGTGTTCCAAAATCCACTACCGGCGCCCCCTTGGTGGCAAGGCACATCCTCGCCGCCTTTGTAGCTATTAGGGTTTGGTGGCCCACAAGGGCCAGCATAGTGGTCTCGATGAGCTGCGCCTCCGGTATGGGACCAATGACTCGAATCAACGGTTCGTGGGGGAAAACCACAGATCCTTCTGGCACGGCCCACAGGTCCCCAGAAAATCGCACGCCCTGGGACAAAGCTGAAAGCGTCTCCTTGCTGAATGTGCCTAGACTTGCCAGGTATTCAATATCATCAGGGAAAAAACCAATGTTGTTGATGTATTCGACCACACTCTCCAGACCCGCAAACACACAGAACGCACCATTATCAGGCGGATGCCGAAAATATAGATCAAAACACGCACGATGGTGCGCTTTTCCCAAAAGGCTGTATCCCGCGGACATCGTCAGTTCATACAGATCCGTGTCTAAGGTAAGATTTCGGCACCTAAGACCCTGAAATACCCTTGCTGCATCCGCTCTTCCAAGGTTTTTCCCCGATTCTTCGTCGTGGAGTTCAACCCCTTCAATCGTGTTTCCAGTGACTTCTTCCCGCAGTGTGAGATCCATTAAATTCAATCCCCTACGGCCAATCGCCCGAAAAAGCCTTCAAATGCCTCTCGATACGGTTCAGCGGCTATACCACTCTCGGTGATTATCCCCGTGATCAGGTGGCACGGGGTAACGTCGAAGGCCATGTTCCTCACCTGAATGCCCTCCGGCGCAATCCTTACACCCCCGATATGCGTAACCTCGTCAGGATTCCGCTCTTCGATCGGTATCTCTGCACCGCTCTCAAGAGCCCGATCGATTGTGGAAAGGGGAGCTGCCACGTAAAATGGAATCTTGTGATAAGACGCCAAAACAGCCACAGAATACGTACCAATCTTGTTCGCCGTGTCCCCGTTGGCCGCAATCCTGTCTGCGCCTACCACCACCTTGTGGATCTCGCCCCTACGCATCAATACCCCGGCCGTGTTGTCCGTAATCAGCGTGACAGGAATCCCCAGCTTCTGAAGCTCCCAGCACGTAATCCGAGCCCCTTGATTCAACGGCCTAGTCTCGTCGGCTACAACCCTCATTGCCTTTCCACGCTCCACCGCTGCCCTGATTACACCCAGGGCCGTACCGTAACCCGCTGTGGCCAGACCACCGGCGTTGCAATGCGTCAATACCGTCTCTCCGTCTTCCAGCAACCCTTCACCCTGAGCCCCAATGCGCTCGCACAGCTCTCGATCCTCCCGCTCCATCCGGCAGGCCTCTTCCACTAACATCTGCTTCAATTCCGAGATCCTGCCCGACCTACAGCGATGGAAAACAGACCTCATACGCGCCGCAGCCCAAAAAAGGTTCACCGCCGTTGGCCGAGTTCCGGAAATCCGCTCACATACCTCTTCAAAACGAGCTGAAAAACGCGCCATGTCGTCCTCGTCCCCTGCCTGAACCCCAAGCGCTATCCCCATGGCCGCAGCTACCCCTATCGCGGGCGCGCCCCGAACCACAAGCCGCCGTATAGCATCGCACATCTCATCCACCGTCGCGATCTCTCGGTACTCCTCTCGCATCGGCAAAAGGGTCTGATCCAGCAGCCTAACCCGACCCTCGACCCATTCTATCGTCCGAAACGGTTCCCTCAATGGCTCCTCCCATGCCTTTACTGTCTTGAGTTACAAGTATCTCAAGGTATTTATACAATGTTGCATATCAGCGAGCAACTGCCAGCGACTACTATTTTATAAAGTATTAATTTATATTTAGGCTGTAAATTATCATTTATACAATAAAAATTGTTGATATTTTGCCAGACTTCTGCTATACCCTATCAAAAAAATCGAGGGGAACTCCTATGGATCGAATGCCAGTTCTCTTTTCACTTTGCGCCCTTATCGCACTCCTTATGGCAACCGCCCAGCCGGCTGACTGTGACAGATCGATGTACCTAGGAGTATGCCAGGAACTCGTCAACACCGCACGCTCGTACGAAGCGCGATCCACATACCATCAAAACATTGCCCGCTCCATCCAAGTGCAAATAGAGAGCATGGCAAGGCTGCCAAAGAATCAGGGCACTATCATGGTCATGGAAAACCTCTTTGCCCAGTACGATCAAAACCGGGCGCTGGAGATTAAGTTTCGAGCCCTTTTCCGGCAGTCCAATGACGACGCGGATAGATGCATGAAGTCCGCGGAGTAGATGGATAATCGCCCGGGGCTGCCTTGTTTTTCCCCTCTCTCAATAATGAGAGGAGTCTAAATCTCGGTTCCCATCAGGAACAACACTTCGGAACCAACGCTGCTCCTCGGAACTTATGACATAGCCAAACCCGCAGCCACTTATGCGATTCTGGAATGTAATAGCTAATTGCATGCATTATTCCCTCTGTCCTTCCCGTGAAAACGGGACCGCGGGAATCCTCGGTGCCTGACCATCTTAACGGAGATCATCTCCATTCCCAACTGAGGCGGAATATTCGAGGCCTACTATGGACTGGACTCGTTTCGAAATCATTGTGGCCGTCGAGTTGCACGAGACCGTCGCGGACTTCTTCATTCAACAAGGAGCCGATGGCGTAGCCCTCGAAGATGAAGACACGGAAGCTGTTGCAGTCATCGCATACTTTCCAAGTGAAATAGCGGCCCAGGTCGCCGTAGCCTTAGAGGACTTTCTAGCTACACTTCAAGAAGTTTTTCCAGACGCCGGTAAAACCCAGATTTCACACACTTGTACGCCCGATGAGAACTGGGCGGTGGCATGGAGGGACAATTTCAAGCCAGTAAGCATTGGACGCCAATTTCTCATCACCCCCCCTTGGCTCTCACCCGATCCCGGCCATCGGACTACCATCATCATCGAGCCTGCAGAGGCATTCGGCACAGGAACGCACGAGACCACGCAGTCGTGTATTGTTCTGCTTGAGCGGGCAGTGGATAGATTAGGCCTGATCCCGGGTCAATGGACGATGCTCGACGTGGGTTGTGGATCTGGAATCATCGCCTTTGCCGCGCACATATTAGGGGCTGCGCAGGTTACGGCTGTCGATAGCGATCAGAAGGCCGTCGCCTCAGCAGTCGAGAATGCCAAGTTGAATGGCATTCAGGGAAAGATAGCGTTCGTTTGTGCATCTTTTGATACCATTGAGACGCGTGTAGATGTGGCGACCGCTAACCTTGATGCCGGGACTCTCACAACCCACAGCAGCTTCTTGACGGGTCTAGCTGCGAAGGCGCTTGTTGTATCCGGTGCCTCTGCCGAACAATGGCCTGGGGTCAGGCTATCCATTGAACAACATGGATTTGTCCTGGAACACGACATAGTATCAGAAGAGTGGGCCAGCGGCCTTTTTCTCGTCCAATGGAGATCCGGAAATTCGCGGTGAGTGCGACAGCGCAAAGAAGCGCCACAGGCGATGAAAACGCCGCACTACCGGCCATTCCTCTGACTATAGGAGCCCCGCAAACCCGGCCCTCTGTCCCTGCTTCTAGCAGCAAACGTCACTGCCCATGCATTTCCCTAAGACCTCGCCTTTGCGGGCATATGCCCGGAAGCCTGTGGTTACTCAGCCTCCCCGACCAAGATAAACGGTGCCCAGAAGAACGGATGTTGGTATCCGGCCTGGCGTACGGTTTGGCGGGCGGCATTGAGGGCCTGGAGTTTTCCTTTGCCGGCCTTTAGGTTTTGGAA
>Ga0172369_10000871_pt1 | contig 44872 bp, 34 predicted proteins | sample LakKiv25m_FD_114539 | JGI IMG/M metagenome (GOLD analysis project Ga0172369, IMG submission 114539) | Freshwater microbial communities from Kabuno Bay, South-Kivu, Congo - kab_022012_11.25m | ecosystem: Environmental > Aquatic > Freshwater > Lake | place: Democratic Republic of the Congo...
AATCCTCTTTCTTTTTATCCGCCTACAATAGCCCAAGATTGACTTTTGTGCAAGAAAATCCTTGAGAATAATTCGCCTCTACCTTGCACTTGTGGTCTGCCTCAAGATGCAAGGTATCAGAAGTATTCTGCCCCTTCGGGGAGTCTCAATTTTTCTCAAGGACTCCACTGATACTCACTCGCTTGCGCTCGTTCCTTTCGGGCATACCTGTTTTCTTGACAAAAGACGGTATTTTCTGGGTTGCCTGAAAATACCTTCAAATCATTGGGCTTATATTTTCGGCGTCAAAAGAAAGGAGGCTCACATGAGCCAAGTAAAAAAAGAAATGTTAAAGAAAAACGAAAAATTTGAGGATGGGGTGCTGCGCGCGGACGCCTGTATGGAAAGGTATCAAAGCAGCCGAGATTCTCAATACAGAACGCATTCAGAGGATCTTTCGGAGCAGGCATTTGGTTTATCCGCTCTCTGGGAAGAAAGAAATCTAATGAAGAACGTTTATAAGCTTATGGCTAAAGGATTTAAGCCAAATGGCTCTGAAAGTCTAGAAGACTTTGTTGAGAAGCATAAGGATTTGATTGATGAGGGAGGTGATTTCTAATGCAGGATCCTAAGAAGGTTACAACTAATGAAGTATCTGAAAAATTAACCATAGGCCAGATTGAGAAAGTCTGGCAGCAGGTTGACGCAAAGAAAAAAGATGATCCAAATCACCTTCGCCTGCAGGTTTTCTGGTTTGCAGGAGTAGAGGTCTGGGTGGTAAACGAGGGAGGCATCATTACGATGTTGTTCCCGAATGAGGAGGTATAAAAATGTGGATACAAAAAGACAAATTAACCAAAGAAATAACTTGGAGCGAAGTCCAGGATTGGGTGGTAATTGATGGCGTGCTGTGGGTGGAAATTACAAAGGAGGTGATAGACGTATGTATAGCCCAGTGTTAAGCGAAACAATGGTTAAAACGCTGTACCGGTTGAAATGCAGCCAGGACAGGCCGATGACTGTGGTGGTTGAGAAGTTACTTATGCGTTCGATAGCATCTGTAGACAAAGGGCCCGTGTGCGAGAAATGCACCAATGAAAACAATAATGATTGCAGGAACTGTTATTTTTCCTGCATTAAAAGGGAGGTTCAAAATGTTAACGATAAATGAATTAAGGCAATTTAGCGGAACAGAGCATTGGTATAGGCATTTAAGCGGGTATCTTTACACCGATGGCGTTCAATATGTCGCGCAAGAAGGCGGCGCATATTGGCTGGTTGATAAAATATTGTTCACGACCAGAGCAAAAAATAACTTACAGGAATTCGGAGCCTGGAAGCTTATGGTAAATGAAGATAAATCGGCAATCCTAGTATGTGAAGACGGTAATTATCATGAGCTTTACCGGGAGAAAATCGAGTGGACAGATTTTCCGCTTAATAAGATCGAAGCATGGTTTGAAAATGGCGTTTTAATACTGCCGAGTGAACACTAGAATGATATGGATAATGAGAAGGATGGTACACAAAAAAGCTTGCTTTTTTGAGTGGTCGTGATATCTTTATCATAGTGATTTAAGTCCCGCGTTGAAGGGGGAACCCGGACTTTAAAAAAGCAAAACCTTCGTTGGTCAAATTATGACTGGCGAGGGTTTTTTGTTTTGACTAAAAACGTATTTAATATATAATGGTATTAGTTTGTAATAGATTGTATAAAAATTTCTTGTTTAATTTCAATATGGAGGTTTTTCAATGAGTAACATATTAGTGACAAAAGAAGTCGCTGAACTCTTAAGGGTAAGCGAAGAATATGTCAGAGAGCTTATTCGGCAGAGGAAATTGAAAGCTTACAAAGAAGGGCGGCGAGGCGGCTATCGTATTACTAAGAATGAAATCGAAAATTATATTAAGCGTAAACACAAAGAAATGGAGCTGGTAGAGAAATGAAAAAAAATAAACTCTTGTTGGTAGGGGGGGTAGTTTCTTTTGGGCTTAGTTTTTTCATTCACCACTATTTCATACAGCTGACTGCTTTAGGTATTTTATTGCTAGTTTTTCATATGGTTAATAAAAACAGCGAAGAAGTATCAGAGCTTAAGGATGTGATTAAGAAGCACAATGAATTAGTGCAACAAGATATAGATTTATTAAAACAAGATAGGTCAAAGTAATTGAGCAACCCCATGCAATTAATTAAAAAGTTTACTATATTTGCTGTGTTTGTTTTTTTATCCTCATATTCTAGCCAGGCGATTGCAGGCGATTATGAGGATAATCAAGCAATAGATCACTACAATCAAGGAGTCACATATCATAAGCAAGGAAGAATAGATGTAGCGATTACTGAATATAAACAAGCCATCGAATTTAATCCTAATTTATCCGAAGCGCTATATAATCTTGGGCTTATTTATGCTGATAAGAAAGATTATACTGATGCAAAAGTCATGTTTAAAAAAGTTACAGAGCTTGATCCCTTTAATTTTGATGCTCAATATAACTTGGCCATTATGTATTCTGAAACAGGAGCTATCGAAAGTGCAATACCTGCTCTTGAGAGGGCGGTATCATTAAAACCAAGTAACGAAAACGCGCATTTGGCATTGGGTTCTCTATACGCAAAAAATAATCAAGAAGCAAAAGCTATTTCAGAGCTCCGAGCGGCTTATAGGATTAATCCGTACAATTCTGATCTTAAGAAAGTGCTAGATGAATATGATAGCCAAAGTCAAGTAACCTCAACCAGCCACTACAGCAGATCATCTTCGTCATCATCGAGTAATAGCTCAGACAGTTCCTCGGGTTGGTGGGGGATATTGGTTTTGATTGGGATATTTACATGGAAATGGATTTTAAAATTGCTTATAGCTATCTTTAACCGCATTGTCTATGAGTTAAAACAATTCTGGGGACGATTTAAAAATCCTATCAATCGGGCGAGACGATTTATCCATAGTTCCAGAAAACTCAAAGAATCGGGAAACTTCAATAAATCAAGAGAGTTGGCTAAAGCAGCGCTGAAAATCTTAACATCTCCCGAGACGATGCTCCTTAATAAACACTACAAAACAAAAGTTATTTCTAAACCAGCTGAATTACATGAATTGCAAATTAGTGCCTGTTATCTGTATGCAAAATCAGCATTTTTATCAAAAAATGTACCCATTGAGGGTATTCTTAATGAAATCAAGAAGGTCGCCTCGTGGGATCATTCGCTCTTGTACCTTTTGGGTGAGTTAACCTATATACAAAAAGATTTTAAAAAATCAATCGAATACTTTACAAAATTAGCAAATACTGAAAAGAGGAACCTTTTAATCGATCTTTGGTTAGGTATTTTAAATTATAAGCTTTCTAATTTCGAGGCAAGCGCGCAGCTTCTTAAACGTATTAGTTTTCCTATTCAACAAAGTGTTATAAGGGAGGAGTATTTATTCGATAATCCTAAAGAGCTTTCAGAGCTATGCCTAAAGTATAAAGGACTAAGTTTTTATGCAGTTTCGGATTGGGAGCATGTTATAGAGTGCTTTGAGATTTTGAAGAAAGATAACAAAATTGATAATGATTTAAAATTCTATTTATCGCGAGCGTATCTTAAAATAGGAAATTATTCAGAGGCATTAAGGGTTATTAATGAGTGTATGACTCTTGAGCCAAACGATTCAGATTTATTAATTGAAAGAGCCAAAATATACAAGCTTGCAGATAGATTGCAGGATGCAGATAGTGATTTAAAGAAAGCATTGTCAATAAATTCAGAAGATCACAGGGTGTATTTTGAACTTGCATTAATATGTTCTCTCCAAAATAAACCCGATGATGCTTTGGTTTGTTTTGACAAGGCAATTCAGATTAAGCCCGATGATTTTAATTCACATTACAAAAAAGGAATGTTTTACGAAAAAGGTAACCTTTATGATAAAGCGATTGATTCTTATCTTTCCGCTGTAAAGATAGATGAGAATGATCCATTTCCAAATACTAGAATTGGCATATCTTACTGTAAGCAAGGTAGATACATTGATGCGTTGCCTTATTTCGAGAAAGCATCAGCTCTAGGGGACAACAGCGATCAAGCTCTCTATTTTTCAGGATTGGCTTATGCGAACACCGAGGATTACAGTAAGGGTATTTTGAAATGGGAAGAATTGTCTAAAAAAGAGATTTTAGCGGACTCGACAGCCCGTTCCCCTTATAGCGTAGCTCATGCGGATAAAAACGGTGTTAAGTTTGAATCTTTTGGCGCTGAGGTTCCCGTGGCAAAGAATTCGCCTACTAAGGCCTTATTAGAAGACATTGAGAAACTGAAGGATCTTAGTGTTAATCGTGAAAAATATCTTTTTAGAGAGTTAGAACAAGAAACAAGGCAGCAAGATTGGCATAAGGCGTATAACCTGTTAAATGATATCAAGAAAACAGCTACAGATAGAACTGTTGTTTTTAACATTTTGTCCTATGTGCGAAACAGGCTATTTCCTGATTTTTTGCAACGCGGTAAAAGAACAGAATTATCTGATATGTTAAAAAATGGCCTAAGAGAAAATCCGACAAATTATAACTTGCTTCACAATATATCAGTACTTTATTATTGGTGGGCTATTAATGCGGAGCAGAATAACTCCAAAGATATCCAAGATCATAAGCTGTGGGATAACCTTATAGGTTATTGGACGGCGATTGTAAATAATGATGAGTTTTGGGAGAAATGGGCCAAGCGTAAGCCCTGGATTAAGAACAAAGATGATCTAGATTTGAGTAAAATACGAAATAATCTTATGGCTCATCTTGAGACAAAAATTCTCTCTTCTTCAGAGAAAGATAGACAGCAAAATGACGGCACATATCAGGCAAAACACCGCAGCTATCTCAAAAAATTACACATAGAAAAAAGGTTTGTGACGTACTATAAGGAGTTAAAAAGTATATTGTCAGATGATGTTGCTGCCATTCCGGACATGTACTCTGAGACTTTGATTCGCGATTTAGATATGCAGGGCTATATTATAGAGCTTTCTGAATTGGCAATCCAGAAAGATCCATATAATGAGAAAATTAATAGAATAAAATACTACCTGAGCCCTTTTAGATATATTGCTATTTTAGTAGAAGATGAAAATTACGAGCACGCAATTAAGGAACTCGAGTCTCTACCGTCCAACTGCAAAAATGATAGTATTGTGTGTGGGCTTATGAACATTTCGAAGCTCAAATTGGGCGCTTCATATTTACAGAATGATAACATAGCGAATCATATGGGAAGGGCAGAAAAACTTTGGGGCGAATGCCAGACAATGAATAATGAGCTGGCCAATTCTATTATTGAATCAGCTGCGCTTGGTGCGATGAAGAAATTTAAGGCTGAAGGTAAAATTGATGTTTCTATCCGCGCTGGGGAAGTAGCTCTGAAATTTGACCAAGGTTATAAAGATGTAAAAGGCCTGTTATCTATATTGTTTAACGATAGAGGAGTAAGCAAGTGGAATTCTGGTTTGACAGATTTTAGTGTGAATGGCGGGATTTACGATATGGAAAAAGCGCTTGAATTCAACAACGATAACGTTAGAGCCAAAAAGAATCTTTCGATAATGTACAGTCTGCTTGGCTGGAAATATATCCGACAGAAAGATCATCAGGATGATATCAAGGATAAGTTTGATAAGGCGTTAGAATTAGATAAGGATAACGAGGATGCCAAAAAAGGGTTATCGATTTATTATAATGATCTTGGAATAGCCTGTGGGAATGCTGAGAGAAAAGAAGAGGCGACAAATTGTTTTCTTTGGGCTTTGCATTATGCCCCTACGGAAAAAACTATTCTGAATAATCTAAAAAGGGTTAATTATTCTAAATACCAAGAACACGTTAATGCTCTTAAAGAATACGGTGTTACTATCGATGAGGATGAGGCATGAAAGATCCCCTGAGTAACGAAGTATCGTATTACGATATCTTGGGTGTTCCGGTTGATGCGAATAGCGAAGAGATAGAGCTTGCATTTAAGAGAGCTTTGGGTTTAAGAAAATATACTCCCCAACAAATAGCTAATGCACGGAAACAGCTATTAGATACTGAGAGCAGATTGCAGGCAGATTTTTTTCTTTATTCAAATGAATACGAGAAGGAGATTGATTTCAATACATTGACCAAAGGGTGCATTAAATCTATAGACAAATTTAGCTTTGGAATATTACCACATTTCGATAAGCTCGATTCAGAGTTATTGGAGGATAGTCATGAATGATAGAAAGTTTAGCAATATGCCTGAGTGGAAGAGGTCAAAAGTTGATGCCAGCGAAGCATCACGCGAGATGAAATTGCAGCAATCCCTTAAGGATGAGATAAGCTGCAAAAGTAATGTTTTTTTAGAGATATTAGAAATAATAGATGATATAGAAAGAATTACTGTTAATAAGGAAAACACTACAGAGAGTTGGAAGTATTTAGACATAATAAAAAAGAAGGCGCTTAAGATTTTAGAAAAACAAGGTATTACTTCAATGATTTTTGAAAACAATAAGGCAAAATTTGGATGGTGTGAAGTCGTTGGGACAGAAAAATCAGAAGGCGTCGATAATGAAACGATAATTCGAGAAATAAAAAAAGGATATTTGTGGAATGATAAGATTTTGCGATTAGCCAATGTAATAATTGTGAATAATAAGGAGTGAAATTATGGAAAAAGCGATTGGCATTGATCTAGGCACCACTTATTCAGTAATGGCTATTGTTGATAAGCATCTTAAGGTAATTCAGAACAGAGAAGCAGAAGATCTTACGCGTTCAGTTGTTGGAATAAGAAAAGGTGAACTTGTTACCGGCAACACGGCCTATAAGTTTATGGCTAAGGGCGAACCTAAAGACATAATCGTTTCTATTAAACGCATAATTGGAAGAGGATTCTCAGACTCTAATGTACAGCGTTGGAAAAATAAGGTTAAGTATAAAATTAAGGTTCCGGAGGGCGCCACAGATAAAAGTGTCGCAGTTTTATTGGGTGAAAAGGAGTATTTACCGGAAGAAATATCAGCTGAAATATTAAAAAAGCTGAAAAATGATGCAGAGGAAAGAGGTTATAAAATAGATAAAGCAGTTATTACTGTGCCAGCTTATTTTAATGATAAGCAGAAAGACGCTACTCGCAGAGCTGGGTATCTTGCAGGGTTACAAGTTTTGAGGATTCTTCCAGAGCCAACCGCTTCAGCAATTTCCTATAAAGTTGATGAATTAGAGACAGGAGAATCACGCGCAGTTCTGGTTTATGACCTCGGTGGCGGGACATTTGATATCGCCTTACTGCAAATTACAGGCGGTACATTTATAGAGTTGGGCATCGGTGGCGATATGTGGCTCGGTGGCGATGATTTTGATGAGAAGTTGATGCAGTTTGTTCTTAAGCAAGCCGCAGTAAAGAATGGGCTAGAGAATAGCATTGAATTGTTAAATAATATTAATGTCCAAGATAGATTCATGGCAGAATTTTCATTAAAAGAAGCTTGCAGAAAAGCCAAGGAGGAATTAAGCGCGGTGCAAAAAACCGACATAACCATTCCATCTTGGGCTAGGGACGTAAAAGGAAATGTTATTGATATAGAAGTAGATGTGGACAGAAGCGATTTTGAAGGATTGATTGGAAAAGATATAGACAGAAGCATCGAAATAATAAAGCGGGTTTTACAGGAAGCTAAGTATGAAATCGATCAAGTGGGCAATATTCTGCTAGTTGGCGGTTCGTCATTGATTCCCTTGGTTCGCAAAAAATTATCAGATGCATTTTCCGAGTCCAAGATACTTCTTCACACTCGGCCGATGCTTTGCGTTGCCGAAGGAGCTGCAATATTGGCGAATCGGCTAGTGCAGGCAGATAAAGTTGAATGTCCTCATTGCGGTAAGGAAATGGCCAGCGAGGTAGAAAATTGCCCGCATTGTCAGAAAGAGGTAAACCTCATCAATCCGCCAGTCACCATGTACAATATGTCATTGGGGATTGAAACAGCGGATGAATCGTTTTGTGAGATTATGCCTAAAGGCAATTATTATCCGGCAGGGCCTTTCTCTAAAACTTTTTTTACTGAAGAGAATCAGCACATCATTTTTGTGCCGGTAAAACAATTTAATCACATTGACAGCGTAGAGGCAGTATTGGGGGCCTTTTGGCTCATTATTCTGAAGGACAAGAAGGTAGGTAAAGATACTCCTGTTGAAGTCATTATGAACATTGATCAGGATGGAATTGTGAGCGTAACCGCAAAGTTCCTTGATGGCTCTGGTTTAAGCGCTAGCAAATCCATAGGTGGCAAAGATCAAGAGTGTTTAGAGTATATATATAAGGTTGAAAAGATGATACGCGAAAAAGAAACCAAGCTAGGCAATGCCGAAAAACATCAAGTCCAGGAGAAGTTGATAAAAATTATGCAAGAGTTTGCAGGTGGGAACATAGAAGAGGTAAAGAAGATAGAGGGTGACATTAAGCAGATAATTGATAAAAACCAGGGTGGAAATAAATCCCAAGAAAAACATGTCAACTTGGTAAACTATTCAGAATATATTTTGAAGCGATATCATGTGTTATTAGATCCCGAGTTAACTTATAGTATTCAGAAACTGGTAGAAAAGCTGAAAGAATATACTGAATCGGAAGATGCTGATAATGCTGAAAAGACATTCTTGGAGCTTGATAAGGTCACTGATAATATTCCCAAAAACATTAATTTTATTGATTGGGTAGCGCGAGCTGGCTGGTTGGTAGAACCGGATGACCCGGTTCTCGCAAACGAATTGGATAATTACGCTCAAATGTTGGTTGATTTGTGTAAGCATAATAAATACCAAGAATTCGAGACCAAAGCTAATGAAATTATGCATCAAGTCGAGGAAATTTATAAAAATAAATCTGAAGCAGGACAACAAGACAAGATTGTAGACGCCAATTTGTTACTAAGGTCTAAGAAGTCAAACTACTAAGAGGGAATAGAGTGGAAAAAGAAAAATTCAAGCTGATAGAAGATTTGGGCGGGGGTGGTTTTGCACGTACTTATAAAGCGCAGGTTTTGGATGAGAATTTATGCAAGGACTGGGGGAAGGCTGTAGTTATAAAGATCCCCCATAATAAAATAAAAGAGAAAAATCTATTAAAGGAAGCTTTTAAGTACGAAAGACTCAGGGATATAGAATCGCAGCATATAGTCAGTTACCTCGATATAGAGCTATACAGAGATCAGTACGTTCTAGTTATATCTTATGTAGAAGCAACGAGCTTAGAAGAGGTGCTTGAACGGAAGAAAAAATTAGATATTGAAGAGACTGTCAGCATTATTGAACAATGTTGTGAGGCTTTAGTCGCGGCTGAAAAGTTTAATATTCTTCATAGAGACATAGACCCAAGCAATATACTAATATGTAAGAAAGACGGTCAGGTTAAATTAACTGATTTTGGTATATCTGAAATTCTAAGAAATCCAGAACAGTCTTGTGCAGTTACCGGGAAATGCCAATATATGGCACCGGAAGTTTTTGAGGGAAAGGTTAGTTTTGCCTCTGATGTATATGCACTAGGAGTCACATTTTATCAAATTATTACTGGGGTTTTGCCATTCCAAGATCCGAATCGGGAAGCATTGATTAATAAAATCATTAACACTGATCCGGCTGAGCCCTTAAAGCTAAATAAAGAGATAGACAAGGAATTAAATCAAATCATTCTTAAGGCAATTGCGCGAGATAAGGGGCAGCGTTATAAGAATGCACAAGAACTATTAGTAGACATAAGAAAATATAAGGAAAATAAAAGCCAAACCCATACGATAAAGACGAGAATACAAAATGCCTGGCAGCAGTTCAACAGTACTAATACCGGGGCGTGCAAGAATATCTTGCTTGAACTCAATAAACAATTTGAAGGTGAGGCAGTGACCTATTTAGCATTAGGAGAGTTTTATAATAGAATGGAGCAGTATGATAAAGCAATCGAGGTATTTACAAAAGGAATAAAAAAGATAGTTAACAATGCAATCCTATATAAAGATCTGTCTATTTCATATATGAAAAAAGGGGATTTTTCAGAGGCCGTAGCTGCATTAGAAAAAGCTGCCGCATTAGGATTAGATAAGAAAGATAAGGACCAGGCGTTAAAATTGTTGAGCGCTTTATCTTCAAAATCAAAAAGTAAGCAGAGACAAATAATAATGTTGACCGCTATACATGGCCCATATAAAGGGCACAAGTTTGTCTTCTCCTCTAAAGTCCCTATTATTATCGGTAGAGAGCAGGAGTCTAACGTATCTCTTATTGATGATCAATTTGTTTCAAGAAAACACGGAAGTATTAGCTATGAAGATGGGCATTTTGTCTTAAAAGATTCAAATAGCAAGAATGGAACATTTATCGATGGTAAGAAAGTGTCTCAAGTGGTTCTTGAAGATGAGGATATTATTACTATTGGAAGCACGCATTTGAAGGTTTTTATCCGAACTGTTGAGGGGTATTTGATTAATAGGAATAAATAATATGAAGAGCAAAATTTTTGCGGGAGAAAGTTAAAATGCATGAGTGTCTTTTCGGTGAAGATTTTTTTATACAAGAGATTAAAGAAGGGGTTAGACTAAATGGTGAAGTGTTAACAGAGGACGAAGAAAAAATACTGAAGACCGGCATCTTTACAGTTACAAAGAGCGAAAAATTCGAATCAGAATCAATGCGAAAACTTAATGATAAATGCGTCAGGGCTTTGAGCAAGTCATATTCATTTGCAATTGCAGACAATAATATTAACAGGGATTTAAATGTGCGTTATTGGAGAGATAATAATGGATATGTATATAAGCACTCCAAGAATGTTATTTCTGGTATAGTTCAGAATTGGTATCTTTCGGTTGGAAGAAAACAAGAGAAGTCAGTAGGTTGTCTTTCTATAATTATTGTTGCCATCGGAACAATTTCTTTGACTATTTTTTTAATCTGCTTTTTAATAATAATTTAAGGGATAAAAAGAAATAATTTAAAGAGGCGAAATGGATGGGTTTAAAAAAGAACAATTCTTAAAACTATGAACAAAATGTTAAAGATTATAACATGTGCCTCAATAATATTTTTCACTACTTCCATTTCATATGCTTACGAGAATGTAATATATATCTGGCAGCGTAATTGGGATAAGTATCTTGAGGATGCTATTAGTATCATTCAAGAAACCACAGGTTATTTTACAGTACTGTGTGGAGATCTTAAATTTGAAGGAAAAAGGCCTACCGTAAGCTTAGTAGATATCAAATGGCCTTATCTTACTCAAACAGAAACTAGCGCTACATTAGCCTTCCGTATCAATGCCCAAGCCAGTAAATTCTTTGCAACCGATGCAATTTATTCAATCGCCGATTATATAAAAGACGCTATAGGCAAAGCAATCAAATCTGCCCCGCAAGATGAAATCGTTGGTGTACAGTTTGATTATGACTGTCCCACCTCTAAGCTTAAGGATTATGCTCGGTTTGTGAAGATTATGAAGGAACGGCTTAAACCGTTCAAAGAAAAGCTATCTAAGTTTAACATCTCGATTACAGCGCTTCCTACTTGGTTACAAAATAATGATTTTAAGGAGCTAATTCAGGCTACTGACTATTATGTTTTACAACTGCATTCTTTCGAGTTGCCTAAAGATGCCGATCAGGCCAGTAAAATTTTCCCAGCAGATAAAGCGTTGTCCTACACAGAAAAAGCCTCTACTTTAAAACATCCGTATTATATTTCATTGCCTACTTATGGGTATGAAGTCGCTTTTACAAAAGACGGTGATTTTATAGGCCTGCGAGCTGAAAATATGCCGGTATTATGGAGTCAGGATGTCGAACATAAGGTGGTTATGACTGACCCAAAAGACATACTTACATTTATTCAAGAAGTAGAAAAGACTAATCCAAAAAATCTTTTAGGATTTTATTGGTTTAGGATTCCATTGAAATCTGATGAATTTAATTGGGATATTAAAACGCTTGAGTGTGTTTTATCAGGTAAGAAACCTAGCGTTAACCTTAAGCTCGATTTAGTAAACTCAAAAGACGGTCTTTGTGAAGTCTACCTCGTAAACTCTGGAGAGCAGAATATATTCGAAGATGTTAATTTTAATATCAGCTGGCAGGTAGGCGATCAACCTCTTTATGATCTGATGGGCAAGTTCCATGAAGTAAAGATAGAAAAGGGGATAAAGATTTCTGGTCCAGCTCCTTACGTTGGACAAAAAGTACTTATTGGTTGGTTTAGGAGTTTTGATAAAACAAAGGGTATCAATTTAAAAATTGGTGAGGTAAATAGCGATGAGAATATCTAGAGTGACGATAGTGGCGATTATAGTATTTTTGTTTGTAAGTTATGCTTACGCTTGCGGACCTGAATTTGATTCAGCTTACTTAGTTCGTGCTTCAAAAGAGGAATTTTTGGCTATTCCAGAAGGAAATTTCTTATTTGAGCTCTCACGCATATCAGGGAAGAAGGTAGGTTTTGATAGGACTGTCCCCGTATCTTTAGACAAAGGCAAAGATTCTACTGTCGATGCCGATGTTAAGGATTTAGAAAGCGCACTCATCAGCCTAAACCTGAATAAAGAAGATAAACAAAAAGCGTTCGCTTCGTACACAGATATCCGTTCACAAATACTAAATTATTTAAAAACTAATTCTGTTGAAAATTCTTCTCTTTGGTATGGCGGAAGGTTCCGTTCACATGAGGCCAAGGATGATTCGGGTGCAGCTACCGGACCTTATGCGGCGAAACGCCCGGAGAATATCCCAAAGTTTCAAACAGAGCTTAAATTTTCAGAATCAATACCAAAGGAGTTTGTTCTTTATACCCAAGGTGCTATTGCATATCATAATAACGAATTTGAAGCGGCGGTCGGTAAGTGGAAAGAATTGCTCGCATTACCGAAAGACAAGAGACAATTTAAAAGCACGTGGGCTAGTTTTATGATTGGGAAGTCTTATTTATCTATACGTAAACAGAAAGAAGCACTTCCGTATTTTGAGTTAACCCGCAAATCGGCTTCTGAAGGATTTAAGGATTCACTAAATCTTTCACAGGAAAGCTACGGCTGGCAAGCTTTAGCAGAGTACGAACTCAAAGATTATGTTCCATGCCTTAGAAATTACTTAGACGCCATTGATGTTAACTCCTTAAATCGCGTATGCAGTAAAATTTTTGAGCTAGATGATGCTGTGCTCGAGCGAGTGATAAAAGATGATATCGCGCGCAAGGTTATTATAGGGTGGGTAGTTTCAAGGCCTACAAAGTATGGCAAATCGTTCTGGCTTGCTCCCGATGAAGAAGAGCCATCGAAAGATATATATTTAAAGCTTCTTAAAGCTATTGAAAAACTACAGCCAAAAGGAGCAATTGACAACGCAGATAGGGTAGCTTGGATTTATTACACAGAAGGGGATGTAGATAAGGCTAAGAAGTGGCTTAATCTTTCTAAAAAAGAATCAGCACTTTCGAAGTTTATAGCTGTAAAAATTATGTTAAGGGATGGAAAGATTAATGAGGCGATAGATAGCCTCCATAAACTTATACCTCTTTTTGAAAAGAGCCCCGAACGAGAAGTATTCTTTGAAAATGATGTTATCCGCGAAATAAACACCGATATAGGCGTCTTAAAGCTTAGCCGTAAGGAGTATCCTATGGCTTTTAACGTGCTACTTAAGGGCAAATATTGGGAAGATATCGCTTATGTGGCAGAAAAGGTTCTGACTTCAAGCGAACTCGAAGATTACTTAAAACAGCACGCTAAAGACGCAGAAATGAACAATCCCTGGGAATTGTATAATGGCTATTATATTGATATGCAGTTTTATTTTGAGAAACGCCCGGATACGGAATGGCAAAAACAATGGGAATCCGGATTAAGAAAAGACACTATTCATCAAGCGCTTACGTATTTATTGGCAAGGCGATTTGCAAGAGAGGAAAATTGGGATAAGGCTATTGAATATATGCCTACTTCTATTGAAATCTGGTGGAATGAATCAAAGCCGAGTGGCCAGGGTTATTTAATTTGGGAACAAAAGACTGAGAATATTAATCTTCAAGAGAAGCTTAAAACCTTCATTAGTTTACTGAATAAAGCGAAAGATAGCAGCCTGTCAAATCAAGAACGCGCCAAAGGTTACTATGAGTCTGGGCTTATTCTCAGAAAGTATGGCATGGAATTAATGGGAACGGAACTCGATCCCGATGGTTTTGTAACAAGGGGTGGATTTATGTGTTACGATGCGCTAGAAACGCGATTTTCAATCCTAACTTCGGAAGCGGAAAAAGATTACCGAGAGTGGTCAAAAGATTACATAGAAAAGCTTAAAGTAAGAAGAAAGGAAATCGATAAAAAGAGGGATTTTTTTACCGGAAGCGAAGATGAAGAAAAGCGCGTTCTTGCATCGTTGCCTGAACCGCTTCGAAGGTTTCATTATAGATACAAGGCTGCCGATTTGATGTGGAAGGGGGCGGAATTATTGCCGGATAACGATGAGCTTAAAGCAAAAGCGCTATGCAAGGGCGGAACGTATCTTAAGGTTAGAGACCCCAAGATGGCTGATAAGTTCTATAAAGCACTGGTTAAGACATGTGGACAAACAGAGCTCGGCAAGGAAGCCGGAAGGCTTAAATGGTTCCCGAAGATGAAAGAGGATTAGGATGAAAAATCGAATAGTAGCCGTAGCAATATTTTTGTTATTAATGTTTTCGATTGCGGTAGCGGAGGAATCACCACTCCCTAAGGGATCTCAGAAGGTTTTTGCTGAGAAGGGGAGTATATTCTATTCTGTTGATGGTAAGAATAAAATTCAGCTTACAAAGGGTCAGAAAGATAGCGCGCCGGTTATTTCACTTGATGGGAAGAAAGTCGTATTCTTGAGAAAGTCAAACAAAGAGGCGTATTTGGCAGTAGGAGCTCCGGAAGATTATCTTCAGAGTGGACCTGATGGTATTCTGGCTGATCAGGTTTGGATAGTCGATATAGATGGCAAAAATGAGAAAATGCTCGCTCGTGATCGCAATCCAGATGATGATGGGTTTGATAAATTTAATGGGGCAGATGTTATAGCTCACATTGATGATAACAGTTTGAAGTTTTCTCCAGATAGTAAGTCTGTGTATTTTATTTCATCAGCCTGGGTAACGTCCGGTGGTTTGCATAGTGTCAATATTGATGGATCTAATGAACATTTTGTTACAGCAGCTAATACTTTAGATAGAATCTTAGATAGGGGAGAATACAAAGGTGATCTAGTGATTTCACAACACAGGTATTTCTTGGGAGGGGGTAGCTACGATTGGTACTATGTGTTTTCACCTGATGGAAAAGAAATAGGCCCATTAGGAGACGACCTGGGCAGAGTTGATTGGGAAATGCTTAGCTTTGAAGGCGACACCGAGAAAAAGTAGATGATTAATAAGAGAACTAAAGGTTTTAATACTACCGAGTGGTCATTAAAAAGGAATATTTTCTAACTTATTCTAATAATTAAGGTTTTAGCCCTAATTTAATGCTTGAAAATTGGCTTTCGGTGGTATAATGTAACGAAATGTAACCGGAGTCTCGATGGAAGAGAAAGTTGAGTTTTATACTGCAGAAGAAGTTGCTGAAGTTTTAAGATTGCACCCCTACACAGTCAGAAGGCTATGCCGGGAGAAAAAAGTCCCGGCTTTTAAATTTGGAGGGCAGTGGCGTTTTCGGAAAGATGATATTGATCAATGGTCTAAATCATATCCTTTTGTGAAGGAGAAAGTACGATCAAAAAAATAAGATGTTAACAGAATATCATGCGAAATATTTCGCTTATGAATTAACTAAGCGAAGCGCATCGGATAGTATTCAGAAGCTGGCTGCGTCTTTAGCAGATGCACAGGTTGATCTTAATCCGCATCAGGTGGAAGCCGCATTGTTTGCTTTTCGATCGCCATTATCAAAAGGGGCAATTCTTGCTGATGAGGTTGGTCTGGGAAAGACGATTGAAGCAGGGTTAGTTATTTCTCAGAAATGGGCTGAGCGTAAACAAAAAATCCTTATTATTGTTCCTTCTAATCTAAGAAAGCAGTGGAATCAGGAACTGCTCGACAAGTTTTTTCTCTCATCCGTTATCCTTGAGAACGCTTCATTTAATCAAGAAATCAAGAAAGGCAATTTGAATCCGTTTGAGCAAGGGAAGGTTGTTATCTGTTCGTATCATTTTGCCCGGAAGATGGATACTTATATTAAAAAGACACAATGGGATCTTGTTGTGATCGATGAGGCGCATCGCCTTCGCAATGTATATAAGGCATCAAGCAAGATTGCGAACGCAATTAAAGAAGCAGTCGCTCATGCCCCGAAGATTCTGCTTACAGCAACGCCTCTACAAAATACGCTTCTTGAACTTTTCGGTTTAGTCAGTATTATCGATGACTATACTTTTGGCGATCTCAAGAGCTACAAGAGCCAGTTTTCTCGTCTCGATGGTTCGGCAAATTTTGATGATTTAAAAGAACGGCTTAAGCCGGTTTGTATCCGTAATCTTCGCCGACAGGTCTTGGAATATATTCAATTCACCAACCGTAAGGCGGTGGTTCAGGAGTTTGTTCCTTCGGATGCCGAGCAACGCCTTTATGAAATGGTTTCCGAATATTTACAGCGTGAGAACCTTTATGCCTTGCCGTTCGCACAGCGGCAACTGATGACTCTTATTTTAAGGAGGCTTTTGGCTTCGTCGACATTCGCCATATCAGGGACGCTGGAAGGTCTGGCCAATAAGCTGAATTGTGTTGTGGCTGAACAAAAGACGACGGAACTCCCTCAGGAAAATATCGCCGATAATTTTGAAACATTCGAAGAGATTAAAGATGAATGGGTGGATGATGAGGAACAGGATGAGAATCGAGAGGAGAAGCCGAAAAGAGTTTATTCTCCAGCCGAGATTGAGCAGATTAAGAAGGAGATTAAGGATCTTAAGGAATTTGGAAAACTCGCCAAGTCCATAGTGAAGAATTCAAAAGGCGAGGTTTTGATGACCGCTTTGAAGCGCGGTTTTACCGAAATTAAGAGGTTAGGTGGCAACCGAAAGGTGCTTATTTTCACAGAATCCACCCGGACCCAAGCCTATTTAAAGCAGATTCTTGAGAATTCAGAGTATCGAGGGAAAATAGTTCTTTTTAACGGTTCTAATACTGATTCAGAGTCAAAAGAGATATTTGACCGATGGATGAAGAAGCATCAGGGAACCGACCGGGTGACCGGCTCTAAAACAGCAGATAAGCGCGCGGCGATAGTTGAATATTTTCGGGATGAGGCGACGATTATGATTGCGACTGAAGCCGCCGCGGAGGGCATTAATCTTCAATTTTGCTCACTGGTGGTCAATTATGATTTGCCGTGGAATCCGCAGAGGATTGAACAGCGTATCGGCCGGTGTCACCGGTATGGTCAGGAATTTGATGTTGTAGTGGTTAATTTCCTGAATAAAAAGAATGAGGCAGATCAAAGGGTCTATCAGCTTTTAGATCAGAAATTCAGGTTGTTTACCGGTGTATTTGGCGCAAGCGATGAGGTTCTTGGAAGTATCGAGTCCGGAGTTGACTTTGAAAAGCGTATTGCGCAGATTTATCAGACGTGCCGTACACCGGATGAGATCGGGCGCTCGTTTGATCAGTTGCAAAAAGATCTTGAAGAGCAGATTGTTGACCGAATGAATAATACCCGGCAAAAGCTTCTTGAGAATTTTGATGAAGAGGTTCATGAGAAATTACGCGTGAATCTACAAGAAAGCAAAAACTGTCTTTCTAAATATGAGCATTGGCTTTGGCAAATAACAAGGTTTTTTCTAGAGCCTTACGCCCAGTTCGACAACAGGGAGGATGCGTTCACTTTAGTGAAAAATCCTTTCCCGGGCGAGGTTATTCATCCCGGGCCTTATAGGGTTGGCAAGGGGGTGGACGATGCCAATATCTATCGTGTCGGGCATCCCTTGGCGCAACGAATCATTGAACAGTGTAAGCATACCGATACGCCTAATATCAGATTAACTTTTCATTATTCGGATGCCCCAAAGAAAATTTCCATTGTCGATAGTCTCGTTAATAAATCAGGTTGGTTAATGGTTAGATTTTTGACGATCACATCCTTTGAGTGCGAGGATCATGTGCTTTTATTCGGTATAACGGACGATGGTAAGGTATTAGAAGAAGAACAATGTCAGAGGTTGTTTTCCGTATCGGCAGACAAATCTGAGTTTAATGATCGAGGCGTGCTGGATACAGCTGGGCAGAAAATAAATAATCTTTACGAGGAGCGCAAGAAAGATATCCTTGCCAGAATGAGCGCGCGGGATGGCCGGTATTTTGAGACTGAATTGGACAAGATGGATAAATGGGCGGAAGACAGGCGGGAATCATTACGCGTTGACCTGAAAGACACCGAGGATCGCGTTAAGGAATTGAAGAAGCAGTCTCGGCTTGCGTCCAATTTACCAGAAAAGCTTAAACTCGAAAAGGAACGTCGCCAGCTTGAAACCAAGCGGGATGCCGCGTGGCGGGCGTATGAGCAAGAAGCTAAAGTGATCGAAAGTAAAAAGGACAGTCTTATAGATGAGATTGAAAAGAAGTTAAAACCACGGATTGCTGAAGAGACTTTGTTTATGATCCGATGGGAAGTGGTTTAATTTCATAAGGAGAAATTACTATGTCAGAGATTAAAAAAGCTGATCTAAAATCAATGGATGTCCCTGATGATAAATTGCGGCAATTAAAGCAGGTTTTTCCTGAAGTTTTTACTGAGGGGCTCAAAGTCGATCCAGATAAATTGATGCTGATACTTGGTGAAAACTTAGATACCGGTAGGGAGCGCTTTGGTATGAACTGGCCGGGCAAGGCGGATTGCTTTAAAATTATTCAGGCGCCAAGCATCGCAACTCTTGTTCCGGCAAAAGATGAGTCGGTGAATTTTGATTCAACCGAGAATTTATTTATTGAGGGCGACAATCTTGAGGTTTTGAAATTATTGCAGAAGTCGTATTACGGTAAGATTAAGATGATTTATATTGACCCGCCTTACAATACGGGGAGCGATTTTATTTACCCCGATGATTATGCGGAAAATTTGGATACATATTTGAAATATACCGGGCAGATGGACGACGAGGGTAGACGTTTTTCAACTAATACAGAAGATAGCGGCCGTTTTCATACCAAATGGCTCAACATGATGTACCCGAGGTTGTATTTAGCACGGAATCTTTTACGTGAAGATGGCATAATTTTTATCAGCATTGGTGATGGGGAGTTTTCGCATCTAAGAAAAATGTGCGATGAAATTTTTGGCGAGGAAAATGCATTGGACGTAGTTACCCGAGTGTCCAAGTTAACTTCTAACAAAGGTACGCATTTTTCGCCATCGTGCGATTATATTTTGTCGTATGCAAAGAACATATCCAATCTTCCGGAGTTTACTGATCGGTCTGCGCAGGCCGATGAAGATTATGTCAGTCTTTTTAGATTTGAAGATAAAAGAGGTAAGTACAACGAAGTTTCGCTTTACATGCCAAGTCTAGATTTACGTCCAAATCAAAGGTATTACATTGAATGTCCGGACGGGTCAAAAGTGATCCCGCCAGCAGGAAAAGTATTTAGATGGACAGAGGAAACGTTCAAGAAGAACCTTTCAGACAATCGAGTTGTATTTAAGAAAACAAAAACGTCACCCTTGTTAGATCAAAAGGGAAAACAAGCCAATTGGAACGTATACACAAAACTTTATTTGAATGAACGGCTAGAAAAAGGACTGCGTCCTAACACGTTATTTGATAATAAATCTTTTACGAATTCGTGTGGTTCAAAAGCGTTGATTAAACTCGGAATAGATTTCCCTTTTTCTAAGCCCTTTGAATTGATCGCGCATTTAATGTCGATCTCGGGGGTAGGGAAAGATGATTGTGTGCTGGATTTCTTCGCAGGATCCGCAACAACCGGGCATGCTGTTCTTGAGACGAACCATCAGGATAACATTGGAAGAAAATTTATCTGTGTACAACTTCCAGAGCTTCTTGATGAAGAGAATAGAAAGGATAATTTCAAGACGATAGCTGATATTGGTAAAGAACGTCTTAGAAAGATCATCAAGAACTTACAGGGGGCTGGATCGCAGGGAAGTTTGCTAAATGATAATGCTCTTGGATTTAAGGTTTTCAAATTATCAAAATCTAATTTCAAGATTTGGGAAGGAGATGTTGACGCACAGAAAGAAATCGTTGAGAAGCAACTATTAATGCACGTGGATCACATTAATCCCAAAAGTTCGCAAGAGGATATTCTTTGCGAGTTGCTTCTAAAAGCAGGCTTCGAGCTTACGACAAAGATTGAAAAGGTTTTAATGACAGGGAAAACTGTATATTCAATTGAGGGTGGGTTAATGTTGATTTGTTTAGAGAAAGAGTTAACAAAGGAAGTAATTAAGGCCATGGCTGAAAAGAATCCCAGTCGTGTGATTTGTTTGGATCAGGGCTTTGCGGGCAATGACCAGTTAAAAACAAACGCCGTTCAGATTATGAAATCTAAAGGTGTAGAGGACTTCAGAACAGTATGAAATTAAAGTTTGACCCTAACCAGCAATACCAACTTGATGCCGTAGATGCGGTTGTCGGCATATTCGACGGCCAGCCTCTAAGCGGTAGTGACTTTGAGGTTAGTTTCACTACGGCCTATGGGCTCCTTGAACTTCGAGAGCTTGGCGTTGGAAATAGCCTTGTGTTGGATAATGAGAAGCTTCTGGATAACGTTCAGAAGATTCAGGAAAAAGACGAGATTGAGAAGGTTGGTGCCTTACAGGGGAGGCATTTTTCTGTTGAAATGGAAACTGGCACCGGCAAGACGTATGTTTATTTGCGATCTATTTTCGAGTTGAACAAGAAATACGGATTTAAAAAATTTGTTATTGTTGTTCCAAGCGTGGCTATCCGGGAAGGGGTGCTTAAAAATATAGATATTACGCGCGACCACTTTCTGCATCTATACAATAATGTCGCCTTTGATTATTTTGTGTACGACTCCAAAAAGGTCAGTCAGGTGCGGCAGTTCGCCACGAGCAATCAGATCCAAATAATGATCATTAACATTGATGCTTTTCGCAAGACTCTTGAGGACAAGGACGACGAGAAAAAAAGTAACGTAATTCATCGGGAAAACGATCGTCTTTCCGGGCGCAAGCCTATCGAGTTCATTCAGGCGACTCACCCGATTGTGATTATCGATGAGCCTCAGAGCGTTGACAATACTGATAAAGCTAAAGAGGCAATTGAAACGTTGAATCCATTGTGTACGCTTCGTTATTCAGCTACGCATGTGAATCCGTACAATTTGCTATATAAGCTGGACCCGATCAAGGCATATGACATGAGGCTGGTTAAGCGTATAGAGGTAGCATCAGTTTTGGGTGATTCCAATTTTAACGCGGCCTATTTGAAACTTAAGGGCGTTGATAATAAGAATGGGATCAAGGCAAAAGTTACTGTGCATGTGAAAACCGCGGAAGGGATTAAAGAAAAAGATTTAACCGTTAAGCAGGGCGATGATATTTATGTCCGGTCTAACGAGCGCGCTGAATATAAAGATGGCTATGTTATCAGCGAGATTAACTGTGAACCCGGCAATGAATATATTTCCTTTACTTCAGGCAGGACTTTGCGGCTTGGTGAGGCGCAGGGCGGATTGAATGATGATGTGATGCGGGTGCAGATAAGAAACACGATACAGGAGCATTTAGAGAAAGAATTGCGGGTTAAGGATCGAGGATTGAAAGTCTTGTCGTTATTCTTTATCGATAAAGTTGCTAATTATCGGCAGTATGATGATAACGGCCAGCCGGTTAAGGGTAAGATCGCGCTGTGGTTTGAAGAATTTTATCGGGAGCTTATGAAGAATCCGCGCTATAAAGCGTTGGATCGTTTCGAAATGGAGAAAGTCCATGACGGGTATTTTTCAATCGATAAAAAGGGGCAGTATAAAGATACCCGCGGCGATACGAAGGATGATGAAGATGTATATGCCAAGATCATGAAAAATAAGGAGCAGTTGCTTTCTATGGATGAGCCGCTCCGTTATATATTCAGCCATTCAGCATTGCGCGAGGGATGGGATAACCCAAATGTTTTTCAAATATGCACATTAAACGAGACGCGCTCGGAGTTGAAAAAAAGACAGGAAATCGGCAGGGGTTTACGTTTGCCTGTTGATCAGGAAGGTCAGCGTGTTTTTGATGAAACGGTCAATCGGTTGACTGTTGTAGCGAATGAAAGCTATGAGGACTTCGCTAAGACTTTGCAGAAAGAGATTGAAGATGACTTTAAGATCAAATTTGGTGTCGTATTAAAAACGGCATTTGCCAAGGTTGAGATTTTGGTTAATGGTCAGAAGGAAGAGCTGGGGCAAGAGAAATCAGGACAGATATGGGAGGAACTTAAGGCGCAGGGAATGATTGATGAGGATGGAAAAATTCTGTCTAAGTTTAACCCGGCGGATAAAGCGTTTACTCTTACCATGAGTCAGCAATTCACTGAAATTGCTCCAAGGGTCATTGATATTGTACAGGGAAGCCGGTTCACAGAGCGCGTCGTGAATAAAAATGCACGGAGGACGCTCAAATTGAATAAACAAGTTTATCTTGATGAGGATTTTAAGAAACTCTGGGATCAGATCAAGCCCAGAACGACATATTCGGTGCAATACAAGACAGCGGAGTTGGTTGAAAAGGCGGTTGCATCAATTCAAAAGATGGAAAAAATTGAAGCAGTAAAAATTAATTACCACAAGGCCGGTCTTGAGATTAGCCAGAAAGGAATAGCGGCAAAGGAATTACGGGTTCAAGAGACCGCGGCTTCTTATGGTAAGGCTAAATTGCCGGATATCCTTGCTTATTTACAACGAGAAACGGAGTTAACCCGCGCGACGCTGGTAAAGATTCTTATTGATTCGGGGCGGATAGACGAGTTTTTCATCAATTCGCAAAAATTTATGGATTTCGTGGCGAGAATTATTAAGCGCGAGCTCCATCGGCTTATTATTGACGGGATAAAATACGAGAAAATTGATGGGCAAGAATATGAGATGCGTCTTTTTGAGCAAGAAGAGGTCATCCGGTATTTGAATAATCTGGTAGATGTCGGTAAGTCGGTTTATGACGCAGTGGAATATGATTCTGACGTTGAGCGCCGTTTCGCACAGGCGCTTGATAGCCGGGAGGATATTAAATTGTTCGTTAAGTTGCCGGACTGGTTTAAGGTAACCACGCCGCTGGGGACATATAATCCGGATTGGGCAATCGTTAAGCAGGGTGATCAAACGCTGTATTTAGTGAGAGAGACCAAAGCATTCGTTGACCTCGCCAAACTTCGCATGGAAGAAGCGGACAAAGTCCAATGCGGGAAGAAACACTTTGAAGAATTGGGAGTCGATTTCAAGCTTGTCAGCAATGCTGAGGAAGTTTAGAAAATTCGAGGATAGCAATGTGGATTTCAAAAGTTGCAATCAAAAATTTTAGAAAAGTTCCTTTTGATAAAGAGGTAGTCATCAGTTTTAAAGAGGGACTAAATTTAATTATTGGTGAGAACAATATCGGCAAAACAACCATAATAGATGCAATTTCGTTGTGTCTAAGTTATGGCAGTGTTGAACGAGGAGTCTGGTTAAAAAGAGAAGATTTTAATAACCCTGATTCACCGATTGAGATTTCAATAGAATTTAGCGGCTTAAAACTTCAACATGAAGCAGCATTCTTGCAGGCACTTGTTATTGATGATGAAGAAAAAAATAATCAGCTAAGATTTATATTTTCTTTTGAATTGAAAGATGAAAAAGTCCAACCCCAAATCAAATGCGGTGAGCTTGGCTTAACATCTAATCCATATGATTTATTGAAATATCTTAGGGCGATACACTTGCAGGCCTTGCGTGATGTGAATTTAGAATTTCAGCCTGGCTATAAAAGTCGTATTACCAAAATAGTAAAAAAGGAGTTTCCTGAGTATAAATCTTTTGAAGAAATTTTTAAGGATGCAAATAAAAAGGCTTTGGAACATGAAGGTGAGAAGAATCCCGTGAGGGTTTTAGAAGGACAAACAAATCAAAATATTGTGAAGCTTTCTCTGGGTAGTGATAACAATAGAATAAAACTAGACTTTGTCGAACAGGAATTTACAAAAATTTTAACAAACATAGTAATGAAAACCGCAGAAAAAGGACTTGATATAAAAACAAACGGTCTAGGATACAATAATTTAATTTATATTTCAACGATCTTGACCGAGTTGAAAGTTGAAGAAAAATATGAATCCCATATCTTTAATTGTCTGTTAATTGAAGAACCCGAGGCGCATTTACATCCACAATTGCAAGCCTTACTGCTCGATTTCCTACAGACCGAATATAAAACAATACAGGTTATTCTAACTTCACATTCCCCTACTCTTGCTGCTGCGGTTAATTTTAATAATTTAACAATTCTGGCTAAATCTCGTGATGTCATGAAGAGTGTGTTAATAAAAAATACTGCGTTGGAAAATAAGAATAAAGCCTTTTTGCGAAGATTTTTAGATGTTACTAAATCTCAGATGTTTTTTGCAAGAAAAATAATTTTTGTTGAAGGTATTACTGAGGCCATGTTGATGAAAGCGTTTTGGAATTATATCTTCAATGATATCAGTATGAAATTTGATCGGCAAGGGATAGAAATCGTTAATATTCAAGGAGTAGCCTTTAAACCTTATGTGGATTTAATAAAAAATGTTTTTGCTGAAACCGACGTGAAGAGTGTTCTGATTACTGATGACGATAGGGGGTCAGGTAAGAGTTGTCCTGTCGATAAGCGCTTTATAATCGATGATCGGATTCGGCCAACTCAAGAGATTGTAAACATTTTTAATGAGGCGCCTATTTCTTTAAGAGCATCAACATTAAAGAATGAAGTGGACAAGTTAAATAAAGAAGGGTTTAAAGTTGGTATATTCTTATCACGAAAAACTTTTGAAGTCGAATTTGCCCTGGCGAACGAAAAGATTAGGAAATTATTCAAGAATCTTATATCGATAGGTGAGTCTTCTGCGATGCCCGAGCTTAATTTTGCCATTGATATTTGGAGAAAGATTAGTGAAGAAGATTTGAAATCCGAGTTTGCCGATCGAATATTGCGATTTATCGGGCATGCTTCGAACAAAAAATTAGGTATTCAAATACCTGATTATATAATTCGAGCCTTTAATTTTCTAAAAGATGATTAACCCTACGCCGGAGCAGAATATCGCGGTAGACCAAAGAGGTTTGAGTGTACTTTCTGCATGTCCCGGAAGCGGAAAGACTTTCACGGTTGCCCACCGTATTAAAAGAATAGTCAATGAAAAACGATTATTACCCTATCAAGGCGTTGTTGCTTTGTCATTCACTAATATTGCTAAGGATTCCATTATTAAAGAATACTGGGAAATATCCGGTAAACAAATAGGTAGCCCTCATTATGTCGGGACGATTGATAGTTTTTTAAACAATGTAGTTTTTAAGCCATTTTCGCATAAATTGATCGGTGATGGAAAAAAAGAAATAAAGATTCTTGATGTCCATTCAGATTGGCTCAACATCCTTTATCCTGAGTCAGCGCGATTTAAAATTAATCCACAGAATATAACTTTTAATATGAATGGAGAGATTGTTTATCAAACACGAAAGTTGGCTGATAGAAAACAGCAGGGATATATTGAATGGCTAAAGAGAGATTTATTAAAAAAATGTATTGTTACACAGGCTGATGTTAACTTTTATTGTTATGAAATTTTAAAAAAATATTCGAATATATGCAGGGCTTTAATCGATAAATATCCATACTTTATTATTGATGAAGCTCAGGATTGCTCTGCGGTTCAAATGGGAACAGTAGATCTGCTCGTTGTGCGTGGTCATGCCGAAGTCATGCTAGTAGGTGATGCCTATCAAGCAATTTATGAGTGGCGAGATGCAGATCCGCTATTGTTTGTAAAGAAAGAGACAGAAAAGAATTGGCAAAAGAAGGAACTTTTGCACAGTCAACGTAGTGGAGAAGCTATATGCCAATTCTTGAATAAGTTCCATAATAATAGAGTTATTAAACAAGATGTTGCTAGAGTAGAGCTAAATGATGCTGAGGTAAAAGTTGTTCATTGTGTTGATAGGCGAGTTCTTTGCGATAATTTTCTAGAAGATGTTAAAAGAAAAGGTATCCCTATCCAAAAAGAAAAAGTTGCAATTTTGTATGGCGGTCATGCTTCAAAAATCAATTTCAGAAAAACGAATATTGATCCGTTGAATATTTGGAAAAATTCAGATGTTGGCCTTACTAATACGCGCAAGGTCTATTCATTGCCTCTTTTAAGCAAAATTGCTTTTATTGAAAAGAACTATAAAAAATCCTATTCCTATCTTGAGAAATTTTTTTATTATTTAATTGAAAAAAAACATCTGGTTTCATCCGATGATATTCGAGGGCATTTGTTGGATTGTATTGAAAATAGGGTAGTCCTGTGGAATTTATGTACTAATTTACCCTCTTTAGAGACGGAGATTGATGATTGGATTTGTATGACTAATGCGTCGATTTTCAAAACAGCACAGCAATTAGGAATAAGTTCGAGAATTGAAATTAAAAAGACAAAAAAGGTCCCTAACTTTAATATTTATCATCAATTATTTGGAACCTCTAAGCCATTTAGGTCTATAAATAATGTTACTTTAGAGAACGTTCATCAAATCAAAGGGAGAACATTTGACGCGGTCATGGTTTTTATTGATAGCGGAAGCGGTAATTTTAAACTGTCCATCGGAAAATTAGAAAAAATCTTACAACATAAAAATTTATTGAGCGGTGATTATCATGAAGATGGAAGATGTTTTTATGTGGCTGCGTCAAGAGCTCGCAGATTGCTTTGGATAGCCTCTCTTGATAAGAAAATTGAGCATGTGTTTTCTTAAGATTAAAGAGTGGAGAATTAAAACCACAAATTGATAGTATAACGATTACGTAGGGGGGTTTAGAAATGGCTGAACAAAATATAATATGTCCATATTGCAAGAAAGAAATTCCCTTAACTCAAGCTATCACCCAGAAAATTGAAGCAGACCTGCGTAAAAAGATGGAGGAAGATTTCGCTAAGCGTGACAATGAATTATCAGGCCGAGAAAATACGCTGGTTGCTAAAGAGCAGATAGTAGCTAAGTCGGCACAAGAGCTAAATAAAAAAATAGAAGATGAGGTTGCCCGGAAACTTATCCTAGAGCGAGATAATATCGTTAAGGAAGCCAGGAAGAAAGTAGAAACAGAGACCTCCTTGGAAATCCAAGCTCTTAAAGAAGATCTTGAGTCTAAAGATAAGAAACTTCAGGAAACCCAACAAAACGAGCTACTGCTAAGAAAAGAAAAATCCTCGTTGGAGGAGCGGGAGAAAAACGTAGATTTAGAAGTCGCCAGGCGGCTTGATTCTGAACGCGCTAGTATTTATTCTGAAGCGACCCGGAAGGTAGGGGAAGAATATCAGCTTAAAGATAAGGATAAGGACAAGAAAATTGCAGATTTGATAAAACAGTTAGATGAGGCCAAGAGAAAAGCAGAGCAAGGCTCACAGCAGGCGCAGGGGGAAGTATTAGAGATTGAATTGGAGCAGATGCTTAAACTATCTTTTCCCTACGATATTATAGAGCCTGTTCCTAAGGGGATCAAAGGCGCGGATGTTTTGCAGAAGGTTAATAATCCTATGGGGCAGTATTGTGGAACTATCATTTGGGAGTCAAAGCGAACTAAAGGTTGGAGTGATGGCTGGATTGACAAATTAAAGGATGATCAGAGAGAAGTAAAAGCTGATATAGCAGTTCTGATGAGTATTGTTCTGCCTAAAGAGATCAACGGTTTTTCTCAATTGAAAGGGATATGGGTCACTAGCTATCCTTTAGCTGTGGCACTTGCTGTTGCTCTGAGAGCAAATCTTATAGAGGTTGCTATCGCTAAGCAGGCAGCGGTCGGGAAAGTTGAAAAGATGGAAGCAATATATAACTACCTTTCTGGAACAGAATTCAAGCAAAAGGTAGAGGCTATTGTAGAGGCATTTGTCACCATGAATACTGATTTGGCCAAAGAGAAGATAGCCATGGAGAAGCTTTGGTCCAAGAGAGAGCAGCAGATTAAGAAAGTAATTATTAGTACAGCTAGGATGTATGGAGATATGCAGGGAATAATTGGCGCATCATTGCCGGAAATGAAGAGTCTCGAGTTAAAGTCGTTAACCGATGAAACAGAAGCCATAAAAACAGAAGAAATTTAAAAAAGGAAAGCGTGGGAAAAAGAAATAGACTTCATAGTGAAGCAAATGTTCTGCCTGATAACCTGGAATTAAATGAAGAATTCGTCGATACCTTTAATTTAATAGAAAATACGAATGACAGCATTTTTATTACCGGCAAGGCAGGCACTGGTAAATCAACTCTGCTTAAGTATTTCAAAAAGAACACCGCAAAAAATGTCGCTATTTTAGCGCCGACCGGTGTTGCAGCCGTAAATATTGGCGGCCAGACAATACACTCTTTTTTCAGATTTCCTCCTCGTTTAATCCAAAAGGATAATATTCGCAGAAGACGCAACAGCGAAGTTATTCAAAAACTTGATGCAATAATTGTTGATGAAGTTTCTATGGTGCGCGCCGACCTTATGGATGGAATTGACTACGCGCTTAGAATTAATCGGGATGAGATGAAGCTGCCATTCGGTGGCGTCCAAATGGTATTTTTTGGGGATTTGTTTCAACTTTCTCCTGTGGTAGAGAAGGAAGCACGAGTCATTCTGAATCAGCGCTACGGCAGCCCGTATTTCTTTAAAGCAAAAGTTTTCCATAAACTACAGCTACGATATGTAGAATTGAACAAAAATTACCGCCAATCAGATACCCGATTTATTGATTTGTTGAATAAGATTCGGAGTAAGACTCAAGGGGACGATGATCTTGAGTTGCTAAATGAGAGAGTGAGAAAAATAATCCCGGAAGATTCTGATCATTCTGTTATTTTGACGACTACTAATAATCTCGCCAACGCGGTAAATGAAGAGAAATTGGCCGGTTTACCTGACAAAGAATATAGATATGAAGCAGCTATTACCGGCAAGTTTGAAGAATCTGCTTATCCCGCGGAGTATTGTTTGAGGCTCAAGAAGGGAGCACAGGTTATCTTAATAAGAAATGATCCTGATAAAAGATGGGTAAATGGCACCATCGCCCAGATTGCTACGCTATCCCCGGACTCTATAAAAGTTTCTATGAATGGATGTATCTATGAGGTATCAAAATCAAGCTGGGAAAAGATTGAATACGAATATAACCAGGCCGAAGACAAAATCGAAGAAAAGATAATCGGCACCTTCCAACAATATCCGATGAAACTTGCTTGGGCAATTACCATCCACAAGAGTCAAGGCCAGACTTTTGACAATGTTGTCATAGACTTAGGAGATGGCGCTTTTTCTCATGGTCAGGTATACGTTGGCCTTAGCCGCTGCACTTCGTTGGGAGGTATTATTCTGAAAAGACCAGTAATTGCCAGCGACATAATTTTTGATGAAAGAGTCTATGAGTTTAGAAACAGATTTCTGAATTTATTATAAATAAAAGGGACGTTTCTTCCTTTAAGCTGGGAGGTTTAAAATGAACAGAAAAGAATTGTTTGATTTTATGTTACGAAGCATTAAAGAAAAATCTAAAAAATGCCGGCTTGGAGAACCGCAAGGCTTTATTAAATGGTTTATTGAAATTTACTTTCTTAATCCGCAAGAAGTGTTTGTTTCTGATGGAAGTAAAGATGGAAAAATTGACTGCTTTTTTAACACCAATAATGGGAGAAACGTTAAACATTATCTAGTAAATGCTAAATACACTTCTGACTATGATAGAAAGGCTCCAGTTAAGTTTTATGAAGAAATTTCTTATTTTTGTCATGTTGTCCAAAATAAGGATACCAGAGGAGAGTATCTGCAAAAAGCAGTTAAGCCCGAATTAGCCCAAAGATATAAAAAATTATTTGATTACTATGATGCCGGCACAGCCAATTTAGTTTTCGTAACTAATCATACGAAAAATGATCCCCATTACAAAGAAGTTGAAGAATTACCCATAAAAATATTTCATTTGGATGATCTAATCCAATTTATTATTGATGACATAGATATTGCGATGCCGAGAACAGACGACTTAGTACTTAATGATATTCATAATGTGTTATCGCCTGATAAAAAAGATACAGAAGTTTCTACTTCGATTGTTTTTGCTAAATTATATGATTTTGTGAAATATATGGAAGATGATCCTTACGATTTACTTTTTGCGAGAAATGTAAGATTGGATTTAGGGAATACGCCAGTCAATAAAGAAATTAAAAAAACATTTGAATCAAAGCCTACCGAATTCGCTTTTAGCAATAATGGAATTACGATGCTTTGCGAACGTCACGTACATAATCCTGGTACAAAAGAACTAACAATTGTAAATCCTCGCGTAGTAAATGGTTCTCAAACCTTGCATAGTATACGTACTATTCAAACTCCACCATCCAATGCGAGAGTAATGTTGAGAATTATCGAAATACCGCCTTTGTCTGGCGGTGATTTGCCTGAAAAAATATCTAAAAAGAAGGATATTATGAATAAAATTGCTATAAGAAGCAATCAACAAAATCAAATAAAACTGTGGAATTTAGTTGCCAATGATGATTTCCAATTGGAATTATATAGATTTTTTAGGGGGCAAGGGTTTTTCTATGAACGCAGAGAAAAAGAGTATAAAACGAGAAGCAGAGAATTAAGGAGCGTCCAAATTTATCAAGGCCCATCATTAACAAGTATGTGTCAGCTTATTTGTTGTTACAAATGGCATGACAAAAAATTAGGACCAGCTGTTGCTAGGAATTTAGCGAAGTTATTTGATGGTGCAACATATGATCTTATCAAAGCAACTAATCCCGAACTTGCTTATCAGCTGTTTCTTTTGGACGAAATAATTTACAAATATTGGAAATTGCTAGATAGCAAAAAATATATCAGCAATCTAAAAAACTACCCGCACCAATCATTATTTTCTTTAATAATAAAAGTTACAGAATTATCAAATATTAAGTGGGGAAATCCAGATTTAACTCCGATTTTGGAAGATTACTATAATAATGATTCAGAATACAAAAATCTGCTCAGTTTTGTTAAGTCTTGTATAGATTTTATATACGAACATTACCAAAAAACTAAACAAACATATCTGAAGAAAGAAAAAGATGTTCTTTCAATTGCTAATTATTTTAAATCAAATTTATATATGTCGTCGCTATTGAAACAGAACATAAATTTTCCGTATAAGAAATATGCAAAAAGATTATTTCTGAAAGTATAATTCGTTTCTCAAGCTTATAAATCTGTAAATCTAGGTGGCGGTTCTATTTTTTAAATGACTAGCGGCGACCTTAGTGATTTCTTTCTTGAAGGCGGCGATGAGCTGCTTAATACAGAAGTATGCCCACATTGTGGTGATGTTATATATCTAGACCAAGAAATCGAATGGATCAATAAAAACAAGAGAATTGCCAAATGCCCTGGTTGTGGGGGAGAGGTTAAGATTAATGGATAAACAGATTCTTGTGGTTGAGGCTTCTGCTGGCTCAGGCAAAACTTATGCCCTTGCGCGGCGCTACCTGAAACTTCTTCTCAATGCTTCAGCTCAACAGGAAGAAGAAGCACTGCGTTCGATTCTGGCTATTACCTTTATGAACAAGGCAGCCGTAGAGATGAAGGAGCGGATCTTAGAGCTCCTGAAGCGGCTTGCACTTGATACTTTTAAAGAAGAATCCCACAAGAAAGAACTGATTGACTATCTCGGCCTTGATGAAAAGCCCTGCCGGGACGCATCCTTTCGGGCGATGCAAGAGATTATCCGGCGCTATGATTATTTTCAGGTGCAGACCATTGACAGTTTTATCAATTCTCTGCTTCTGGGCTGCGCTTTCCGCTTAGGTCTCTCTGCTAATTTCAATATCCGTGAAGATTACGATAAATATATTGCCTTAAGCCTTGATCGGCTTTTGGATTTAGCTGCTCAGGAAAAAGAAATAAAAAAACTGTTTCTTGGTTTTGTGTGGCATTACTTAAGCATCGAGAACCGCGGCGGCTGTCTGGCTAAGAATGATATCCTTTCCGTGGTAAAGTCGCTTTTCTCTGAATTTAACCGCTATGGCGTTCCATTCTATATTCATCCTAAAGGTGATGAAGAGATTGTCGTTAAGAAGAAAGAGCTCTACCGAAGAATAGTTAAAATAAGCAAAGGAATCGACCGCGATGGCGTAGATAAGAGATTTGTTAAGGGAGTGAAAAGCTTTGCCGAGCAAAATGATGCCAATTTTCAATTAGACAGGTTAAAATCAACGAGCTGGCAGAAAGAAGAAATTCCCTGCAACAAGGGGGCATCGGTTCCGGGGGAGCTTAACGAAGAGTGGAGTAAGCTGCGCGCAGAAATCAGAGAGCTTTGCGAGATGGAAGCGTATTCACTCTTTAACCCGTATATACAAATTTTTAATGAAGTTTTCGGATTTTTCCTGCTGCAAAGCCAGAAAGAAGATATCCTTTTTCTTGAAGAGCTTAATTCGCGCGCCCGCCAGCTCTTTGGTAAAGGCACGATTTCCGTGCCCGAGATTTATATTCGTATTGGCAGCCGTTTTTGCCATTTCTTAATTGATGAATTCCAGGATACCAGCGTCCTGCAGTGGAATAATATCTTTATTCTGGCAGAAGAGGCGCTCTCAACCGGAGGAACGCTTTTTTATGTCGGTGACAAAAAGCAGGCGATTTACCGTTTTCGCGGCGGAGAAGCGAAGTTATTTAATGGGGTAAGGAAGGAACTAGGACAGTTTGGCCAGAAAGAAGACGTGCTTGGGCGCAATTACCGCTCATCCAAAGAAATCGTTCAATTTAACAACCGTATTTTCTCCTTTGAAAACCTTCAGCATTTTATCAGTAGCTATAACGCGTATCAAGAGGCAAAACCAAAGAATGACGCGTATTTTAGATTTTTTCCTGTTTTTGAGCAGGAATTGTTGCAGGTTTTCTCGCATTCCGAGCAGGAACCCCAGCCAGATAAGCCCGCCGGCTATGTTAACGTTGAGCGCTTTGATATTCCATCCGGAGAAGAAAGGTCGGATATCGTCAGGGAGAAACTGTTGGGATTAATTAAAGACCTGCGTGCTCGCTCCTTTGATTTTAAGGATATTGCCGTGCTCTCCCGCAGCGGCGCCAGGGTTGAGGAGATGTCCGGCTGGCTGATAGAAGAAGGAATCCCAGTAGAGTCAGAGAAAACCTTGAACATCAGGGAGAACGGCCTGATTAAAGAAATCACCTCTTTTCTGAAGTTCCTTGATTCTCCCATTGATGATCTTAGCTTCGCCTCATTCATTCTCGGTGAAATATTCTGCGCTGCTTCAGGCCTGGCAAAGGAAAAAGTTGAGGGCTTTATTTTTAGAAACAAGATGCAAAATAAAAAGGAAGATACTTTTGTGCCATATCTTTACCGTGCCTTCCAGAGAGAGTTTCCACAGGTTTGGCAGCAGTATATTGAGAAATTCTTTAAGAATGTGGGCTTTTTGCCTTTATACGAGATGCTGGTGACAATATACGCGGATTTTGGCATATTGGATAGGTTTCCCGGAAATCAAAGCTTCTTTATGTCTTTTCTTGAGCTGGTTATGGCAAAAGAGGATGAGCATAACGGCATAAGGGCGTTCCTTGAATACTTTAAGGATGCTGTTAATGATGATCTTTATGTGAAATTCCCGTCTAGCAATGCAGTTAAGGTGACGACCGTGCATAAGGCAAAAGGTTTGGAATTCCCGGTGGTCATTATCCCGTTTCTTAAAATAAGTCCCAAGGCAGAATCAACCTCAGATAACCGCGGAACTTCCTATACCCCTGACCTTGACCGTAAGGAAAACACTCTTAGGCTTCTGCGTTTAAAAGAAGATTATCGCAAGTTTTCCCCGGAAATACAAGCTCGATATAACGAAGAATATTTCCGCAGTTTCCTTGATGAGCTAAATAATATCTACGTTTCTTTTACCCGTGCTAAACAGGAGCTTTATATTTTTATACTCAAGAAGCCGGGTGCAACAGGGCCCGTAGAATTCTTAATCCCTGATGATTTTGTAGAGTTGGGCAGGAAGGGCGAGCCGCCAAAGAAAGAAGAAGGACGAGAGAAGCTGCATGTTTTAAGTTCTAGCCGCTACAGTGACTGGATAGATATGTTGAAGGATGAATTTAAGGATTATAGCCAGCTAAAATTCCATAAGCAGATTAAAAGAGGCGAGGTTATGCATTATATATTCTCGCTTTTGGGGAGTTTTTCCGGCAAGGACTTGGATGTCGAATTAAGCAGGTGTTTGGCTCTGGCGCAATCGTGCTTTCCGGAATTTGATGATTTTTCTGGGCTCCAAGTAAAGATTAAAACGTTTTTAAAGGACCCGCGTTTTAAGGAATTATTTTTCTGTGAAACCGGCAGGGTATTTACGGAAAAGGAAGTGGTCAACCGTTTCGGAGATACCAAGCGTATTGACCGGCTGATTTTAAAAGATGATGAGGCAGTTATTGTTGACTTTAAGAGTGGGACAGAAGAAGAGGGGCACGTAAAGCAGATAAAAGAGTATATTGATTTAATTTTGGCAATCTATCCGAAAAAGAAAGTAAGAGGTTGCCTTTTGTATGTGGATGAACTGATGATTAAAGAGGTTAATTGATGGAGCAGGTTATTTCCATAGCTTTAAACGATGATTATATCCGCAGGCTTACGGATATCCTGCAGGAAGATTTTATCCAGAAAAATATTCCTTTGGAAAAGGTTGCGGTAGTGTTTGGTGGGAAAAGGCCGGCGTTGTTCTTAAAAAGAGAGCTTAGCCGCCGGATTAATGGCGCCTATTTCTCCCCTGCGTTTTTCTCGATGGATGAGTTTGTAAAGGAGTTAGTGAGGCGAAAGAGCCCGGCCAAGATGGTAAGCAGTATGGATTCGGCTTTTTGTATTTACGAATTAGCAAAGGCAGCGCATCCAGGCCTTCTTATAGGCAGAGACAGTTTTGCTATATTTTTGCCGTGGGCAGAGGAGATCAGCGCCTTTATTGAGCAGCTGGACCTGGAGGAGATCGATGATGATAAGCTGCGGTCAGTACAGGAGAGCGCAAAAATAGGTTTTGATACTTTAAAAGAAGTAAATTTACTCTTGGCAGATATTATAAAGCTGCGTAAAGAGTTTCATGAGGCTTTTAAAAAAGAAGGCGAGCTTACCCGTGGCATGCTTTATATGAGCGCTGCTGAATGCGCGAAAGATGTTAATTTCGATGATTTTGAGGCGATTATTTTCTGCGGCTTTTTTTATTTGCACAAAACCGAGCAGAAGCTGATTAGAGAGCTCTTGGGTCGCGGCAAGGCAAGGCTTGTCTTCCAGGGGAATGAAAACGAATGGGATGTCTTAAAGGAGTTGTCCGTAGTTTTCTCAAAGTCCATAAAAGCCGATGAACCAGCGCAAAAGAAAGAACCAGAGATTAATTTTTACCGCGGCTTTGACATGCATTCACAGGTTGGTATATTAAGGGAGAATCTTAAGGAGATAAAAAATATTGAAGAAACACTAATTCTGCTTGCCAATCCTGATGCTTTGGTGCCGCTGCTTTCGGAGATTTCTTCATTGGGCTCTGATTTTAATGTTTCTATCGGCTATCCACTTAAAAGAAGTTCGGTCTATTCGCTTTTTCAAGATATCTTTGCTGCCCAGCTATCGCGTAAAGGCAGTTCTTATTACAGCCGTGATTACCTGAAGGCCTTAAGTCACCCGTTTTTAAAGAACTTGGAGATTGCCAGCGCCAGTGTCAGTAGGGTTGCGGTGCATAAGGCAGAAGAAGTCTTAACTGGTATTATTGAAAGCGAGCTTGCTGGAGAGTTATTTATCAATATGGATGAAATCGCCGGACTGCGCGTTTTGCTTGAGGAAGCGCAGGATACCCTAAAACACATGGATATAAAGGTAAACTTTGATGATATAGCTAAGACCTTTAAAGAGCTCAACGAGCTAGCTTTTGGTATCTGGGAGGGAATTGACAATTTTTATAAATTTTCTGTTGCGGCAGAAAAGGTTATTATGGTTTTGCTTGAGAAAAGTCCTTTGGAAAAATACGCGCCGAACTTAAAGGTTGCTCAGAAGATTCTGGATCTAGTTGAGGAGTTGCGCAGCGCAACATTCTGTCGGGAGAAATTCTCTAAAGAAGAGATGTTCAGGATTTTTACTCAGCGGCTTGAGCGCGAGATGATCTCTTTTTCCGGTTCTCCCTTAAAAGGCATGCAGGTCTTAGGTCTCCTTGAGACCCGCTCGCTTACCTTTAAGAATGTTATCGTAATGGATGTTAATGAGTCTATCCTGCCGAAACTGCGAATTTATGAGCCGCTTATTCCCCGCGATGTGATGGTTTCCTTAGGTATTGAGCGCCTGGAGAAAGAAGAGGAGATCCAGCGCTACCAGTTCACCCGCTTGATTAGCGCAGCAGAAAACGTGCATCTTATATACCGTGAAGACCGGGAAACTATCCGCAGCAGGTTCTTGGAGGATCTTATCTGGAAAGAGGAGCAAAAGCAGGGCAAAGTTGGGGTGGTTAAAATCCCGCTTTACAGTTTTAACATTAAGGCGCTTCCTAAGAAAGCCGTTGCTAAAAAGACGAAGGATATGATTGTGTCTCTTAAGAAGCGGGTATTTTCTGCATCAAGCGTGAATATGTATGTTTCTTGTCCGCTTGCGTTTTATTTCCGTTATTGCCTTGGCCTTGAGGAAAAAGAGGATTTGTTTGACGAGCCTGAAGCCGCGGATGTTGGGACCTTTGTACACGGGTTGCTTGAGAAAACCTATGCAGGGTTTATGAATAAAAAACCCGTAATTGATGAAAGGTTTGAAAAATTATTTTTTGCTGAATTTGATGAGCTTTTCAAGCAAGAATTCAGCCGTAAGATGAAGGCTGATTCCTTTATTCTGGAGAATATCCTCAGGTACCGGATGAAGAAATTTTTGGAAAGTGAGAAGCAAAGGAATGACATAGATGCGGTGGTTATGTTGGAGAAGAAGATCCCATGGGAAATTAAAACCCAATCCGGCGTATTTAATTTTACTGCTGGAGTTGACCGGGTGGACAAGCTTTCCGGAGGTTCATTTTTGGTGATTGATTATAAAACCGGCGGCGCGGAAACGCCTAATGTAAATCTGGATAATCTTGAATTTTGCCGTGAAGAAATCAAAAATGCAATTAAGTCATTCCAGCTACCTATTTATATTTGGGCATGTAGGGAGCATTTAAAGGTTCAGGATGTAAGTGCGGCGATTTATTTCTTGCGTACCTGCGAAATAAAAGAGTACTTGCAGAAATCTACTCCGGAGAAGAAAAAAGAGAATCTGGATGCCTGCCTTAAGGCGATTTCTTTTATACTTGATGAGATTGTAAGCTCGGATATGGTTTTTGAGGCAGATGAAGATACCGAACACAAATGCCCTTACTGTCCGTATTCTTCTTTATGCCGGTAGATATGCAAGTTGCCAGAAGAGCCGAAGAATTATTCAAGAAGAAAACCAGTTGGGTTAATGAGTATGAAGAGCTACGCGAATCTTTTTAAGACAAAATAGCAGCGTATAATAAACTTTAAGTTCTAAAAGCGTTTATCTAAGTAAAGGAGAATTAGTCTAATGAATATTTTTAAGGTTTTGGCATCGGGGAAGAAATCATTTTATGAAGAATATGCATCAGCAGTTTTGGCATGGTTTCTGAATCCTCGAATGGAGCATGGGCTGGGGTATCAGTTTCTCTTGGCCTTTATTGAGCAATTGGCTAAAAAGGAACCGGATCTTCAAATAATCAAAAATGGGTTAGTATCCCGTATGCGCAGTGAGCATGAAACAGAAACAAAATTTGATTGTATTCTTGAATGTGCGGTTGACAATGCCTTCGTTGATATTGTATTAGGGATTGATCCTGGGGCGAATAAAGGAAAAAAATGGGTTATTGGTATCGAGAATAAGATCTACGAGGGATCGGTTACTGAGAAGCAGTTGCAGCGGGAATACGATGGAATAAAATCAAAGTTTAAGAATGCTGCTATTGTAATGGCTTATATTGCGCCTGCGGATTCTGCAAGGGCAGCTGAAGAATTTGAAAACCTTAAAATAGCTCAAGAAGATAATCGGGTTCTTATGTTCTGGCAGAAATCGCAGGAAACTCCATCTATTGCTGGTGCTATAATTGATATTATTGAGAAAGAGTCTATTGGCAGTATCGATCCTATTCCTGAATATACGCGTCATACCTTGAAAGCGTTACTATCTTTTATCGAAAATAACTTCCAAGGATATGATTATGAACGGCCAGCTTCAAAAGGCATGTTAAATCCTTTATCTGAGGGAAAGTATACAATAACTGATTTAAAGGACAAGTCAAAGGGGTTTGTGGGTGTCCAACATGGAGTTTCGGGGCTCTTAAGTATTGAGAAACATGAGTTACAGAAGAGGACGTTTCAATTTACCACTCAGCCTATGGAAAATAGGCATAGTTGGTTGCCGGTAGTAGTCTTTAATGACTTAGTAGCTTGGCGATTGGACGGGAAAATCCCACAGATTGAATGGGATCACACACTACCTTTTGAGATTGTAGACAAAATTGCGGATTCTTTTCAGGGTAAGGTCTTTATCGGGATTCGAGGAGGTTTAAAGCGGTTAGAAGAGTTGAATTGGGAAGAGATTATAGATCGTCCGTGGGAAATTTTGTCAAAGCAGAAAAGTAATCAATGGATACCGGGAGATCAATTTTTGCGGGTTGTTAGTGAGAAACGGCCCCAGAACGCGGAGGCGTAATGGATATACTTCAAAGATACAAAGCGTTACAAAACAAGGTGGTTGTGCGAAAGAATGATTTTAGTGATTTTATCCGCATGCTGGAGAGTAAAACCTCTTGGCTTACCAGCCCAGCGAGTACAAGATTTCATTTAAACAAAGAAGGCGGTCTCTTAGAGCATAGTGTTGGTGTTGCGGAAACACTGCTAAAATTTAGGGAGGCGTTAGCGCCGCAGATATCTGAAGAGTCTTGTGTTATTGTCGGGCTTTTGCATGACATCGGTAAAGTTGGTATGCCTGGGAAACCTAGATATCTCAAGAACGATAATGAATGGGAGATTAAGAATAGAGGTATTACTTATAAAATTAATCCCAAAGAAGTATATATGGGCCTAGCAGCCCGCAGTTTGTATTTAATAGCCAAATATATATCTTTGTCTGATTCCGAAGCCCAGGCGATTCTGTATCATGACGGTCAGTATGTTGAATCAAATAAAGAAGTAGCGCATCATGAGATGCCTCTTACGCTTTTAGCGCACTTTGCCGATTTGTGGACAGCGCATATCTATGAAGAAGGAAGAAGTATTCAGGAGGATACAGATTATTATGACAAAAAAGCCGAGTAAATTAAACATTCTTCTTACCAACGATGACGGTATTTATTCCGAAGGGATAAAGGCGTTATATGATTCTCTTAGTCAAATTGGTAACGTAACTATTGTTGCTCCGGATGCCGAAAGAAGCGCAGTGGGGCATGCGATTACACTTTCTGATCCCTTAAGGGTAAAAGAGGTAAAACGAAATGGCAAGTTTTTCGGTTATGCTACCACTGGTACGCCAGCTGATTGTGTAAAACTTGCCATCAGGGCTATTCTAAAAAAGAAGCCGGATATAGTTATATCAGGCATTAATCTCGGGCCTAATACAGGTTACAGCGTTTTGTATTCCGGAACGGTATCCGGGGCAACCGAAGGAGCGATCTTGGGTATTCCTTCTTTTGCTATTTCTTTGGCAACTTTTGAAAATCCAGATTATACTTTCGCGGCAGATTTTGCTAAAAAACTTACAAAGATAATTCTGGATAATAATGGTTTACCGCAAGGAACTCTGCTAAATGTAAATATCCCGGCCGTAGACAGTAAACGTATTAAAGGAGTCAAAATCGTCAGGCAAAGCAAAGTTGCAATTAAAGAGCGGTTTGATAAAAGAGAAGATCCGCGTAAGCGCACATATTATTGGCTTACAGGGGAAATTGTAGAATCAGATGGCCAAAAAGACGCTGATATAGAGGCAATACGTAATAATTATATTTCAATTACCCCGATTAATTGTGATTTGACTAATTATGATTTTGTAAAGGATCTAAAGAAATGGAAGTTTTGATTTTGATGGTAGGATTTTTAGTCGATATCTATATTTAGCTATAGTTCTCTTGGCAATAGTAATTTCTTTCTTTTTTAAGCATATTATGAGTTTTCCCACTGAAGACCAAGCAAAGGTAATTAATCATATGGTCAGCCATTAGTAGTAATAGCAACTCCAGGGATACTAAAAATTCAGGATGGAGTTCGCAATTATAGATGGTAGAATTTTCTTAATTCTTTGGCTACCAATGATGCCTTAAGTAAGCTCTGAATAATTTTAGAAAAATCCTTTTTTTGTTCTTCTGGAATATTAGGCGTATCATCTTGGATATTGTCTACTGCCAACAAAGCTTTGTGAAGATAATTTTTTATAGCATGGTTAATGCATTGTAATGCCTCACCTATGCTGTTAGCCTCGGTAAGCCGTTTTATCTCATCAAAAACCTTCTTATCCCCATCGTCCAATTTTATATTGTTAAAGTCAAGCTCTTCCACAGTTCACCCCTATTTTTGAAAACCTGTCAAGATAATTTTTAATCTTTTTTAAAAATTCCAAATGTGCGAAAGTGCTACATTATTAAAATCCTGTTTACATAGGGAATGTGCGTTTTCGCTCAAAAAGTGCCTTCTTTGTAGCATTATCGCACATAGGCATTTTTGGCTTTTTTTGTCTGAACCGGCTTAACCCAAAAACTCATGTTATAATATGCATAAGTTTCAAACAGCCGATCTTTTGATATAGAGCTTTTTCATCCAGCGATCGAGGCACCAACGCGTAATGTTTAAGGTCTCTGCTGTTTTTTCTAGATGCCAGTCGCTGCGCCTTAGGGCTTTAAAGATAAGTTCCTTGGCAACCTGATATAAGGTTTTTCTTAAATCAAGGCCCTTTATCCTTAAGGTGGTTATCTCGATGTCATCAATTGCGCGTTTAATATATTCTTTCACCTTGTGGTAATCGCAGGGTTTTTCAAACGCAGCGTAAGCGCCTAAGCGGATGAGTTCATCGCGGTTATATTCATCCAAGTAGGCCGAGATAATAATTACATGAATATCAGGGAAATTCTTTTTTATAAGTTGGAGAACCTCAGTGCCGCTTAAGTTTGGCATCCTAACATCTAAGAGAACCACATCGTAATATTTGTTTTTCTTGCTAAGAGAAGGGATCACCTGGTGGCTATCAGTGCAGATATCTACTTCAATATCTATCTCTTTTTCATGCTCGAGGCAATGCTTAGCATCCTCAGCGAGCATTTTGTCATCATCAACTATGAGAATACCATATTTAGGTTTCATTGAAGCTCCTTTAAAGACAAAAATCCCCATTCGAATCGGCTTAGCCGAAGAATGGGGCATAAAGAAAAAAAGTTTAACTTCGGCAACTGACTGCCTTATCCCGGTTTTCTACCGGAACTTAGGCTCTATAGCTTTGCGCCCCATTCTTTCGAATGGTTTGCTATTGTCGTCTTAAACTTTTCTTCGGATCTATTTCTACTTAAAGTATACCATATAATGTGCGGAATAACAACGTTATGTAGCAAAACCGCACATTAGGTAACGTTACGCAGAATAAGAACTTGTGAAAAAATCTAACTAATAAATGAGTAAACTGTATAAATATCTGTTTTCTTTGGTTAAAAGCCATTTTTATGGTACGGTTAATATAACCTTCAAAAACGGGCTACCGATAACAATGAAGGAGGAAAGGTCCATAGATACCACCCCCTTTAAAGACGAAATCAAAGGAAAGCTGGGAGATGAATGGCTTGAAAAGAATAATTAATTTAATCAGCTAATTACACAGGATCGGATTCACAAAAAATCTTGACAAGATGAAATTATAGTGTAAAATCAATTTTGTCAGTTAAAATTAGGAGAAGCTAGAAACAAACAGCCTTATTAGAAGAACTAAAGGGCTGGTTTCGCGAGTCAAACTCGTGAGGCCAGCCCTTTTTATTTTGCCATTTTTCTATGACAGAAACTATTTTTAAAACTAATGAAGGTTATACAAAAATCCCTAATAACATCTTACGGGCAATTTACAGGTCGCCTTTTAACGGTACCGAGATCCGGGTTATTTTTTTCGTAATCAGGATGACTAGCGGCTGGCATAAGGAGAATAAGCTCCTTAGCTACGGCTATATCGCAAAAGAGGCAAATTTAAACAAACGCAATGTCAGAAGAGCAGTCAACCTGCTTATCCAGTCTAAGGTTATCATCAAGAGCAAGGACGGCCGCAAAAACAGACTTGCTTTAAATCAAAATCCTACAACTTGGCAGCTGTGTAAAAGTCGCAATGTCGGAGGGGCTAAATTACCCCTATATACGGGGTGAATTAGCCCCTATTTTTGGGGGTCAACTCACCCCTGTAAAGAATTAAAGAAATATATAAAGAAATAGTAGTAAAGAAATGAGGCTGTGAATTCTGTGGATAACTTATGGTGAATACAAATGACTCAAGAAAATAATAACCGGATAAATAAAATAGCAATTGATGAGGAGCAAGAGCGTTTAGACAAATTCTTTGAAATACTTCTTAAGGCCGATCTTCGTACAATCCAAAGATTCAAAAGTGAAAAAGAAAATAATGAGAATAAAACATTTGACAATGCTTGATAATGGTATTAAAATAAAACTATGACGAATGTCTTAAAAAAAGGACACCCAGCCAAAACCTTTAACGTAATGGAAGCCGCTATCATTTTTTGCGTCCATGAGCGGACTGTTCGATATTGGATTAGAAAAGGCTGGATTAAGGTAAAAAAGGATTACAGGAATTTTCCGGTATTTACTGAGCAGGATATCCGTAAGATTAAAAAATGGAGATCCACACTAAAAGTTTAATTTGATGAAAACAGCTATTTATGTGAGGGTAAGCACAGAGGATCAAGCAAGAGAGGGATATTCTCTGGAAGTCCAAAGAGAATATCTATTAAACCATGCTAAGCAGAATGGTTTTGAAGTTTACGATATTTACCAAGATGACGGCATAAAAGGATGTTCTAGCGGATATACTTTAGATAGGCCCGCGTTTAGAAAATTGATGTTCGATGCTAAGTTCCAAAAGTTTGAGTTAGTTCTTGTTTATAAAACTGATAGGTTTAGCCGGAAATTAAAAGATATGTTGAATGTTATTGACGAATTGGAAAGCTTGGGAGTAGCGTTTAAGTCAGCCACCGAACCTTTTGACACAGCAACTTCGGCAGGTAAACTTATGTGTCAACAGTTGGGTAGTTTTGCTGAATTTGAAAGAAACCGGATCATTGAAAGAGTTTTTCCCGGGATGATAAAGGGAGTTTTAAAAGGAAATTGGCAAGGAGCTTCGCAGCCGCCATACGGCTATAGCTACAATAAAGAAAAGAAATTATTAGAAGTAGTAGCCGAGGAAGCGAAAACTGTTAAGCTCATCTATACAATGTATCTTTGTAATAAAAGCTCAATACAAGTGGGAAGATATCTTTTTCAAAATGGTTATAGAAGTAGATGCGGGAATCCTTTTACCGGACATCATATTCTCAGTATCTTAAAAAATCCGGTTTACACTGGCAAATTATTATGGAATAAGCGTCATTATTATAGAACGCCAAAAGGGTGGCGGTATACTATTAATCCACCTGAGAAAATAGTTCTTGGGCAAGGTAGACATGAAGCGATGATTTCGCCAGATGATTTTGAAAAAGTTCAAAAATTGTTAAAAGAAAGAAGAAAAAATTTTAATCATAGGGTAAATCCTAGTTCGTATATCCTAACTGGCGTGTTAATTTGTGCAAAATGCGGCTTGGGCTACACGGGTTCGTCTTATATGACTAATCACAGAACAAAAAAACGAAAACCATGGTACTGTTGTTCGGCAAGATACAAATTTAGGGATAAATGCGCTAATCCGGCGGTTAGAGCAGAAATACTCGAAGCGCAGGTTTTGAGTATTATTGAGAAGCTAGCAGAAAATGAAAATCATCTTGCAAAGCGTATTGATAATGTTATAAAAGCTCAAATTGAACCGGATGAGGCAATTAGAGAACAGATAGATCTAGTTAAGAAAGAATTAGAGGCCTTATTAATAAAACAAAGTAAGCTTGCCGATACTTATTTGGATAATGAAATAGGCATAGAAATTTACAAGAACAAGAATGCAACATTAAAGGAAGAAGAACATAGGTTAAAGAAACAATTAAATATGCTGGGAATAAAATTAATAGAAAAAGAGAGGTCGCAGCAATACCTTGTATCCCTTCAGGATGTAATACGCAACTTTAAAGAAACAAAGCGTAGCCTAGATGCCCAGGATAAAAAAGATTTGGTCCGGTTGATATTTAGATGGATAAAAGTAGATAATTTTAAAATTGTGGATTATGAGCTTTATGAGCCATTTAAAAGTTATCTGAAAGAAAAGGAGAAAGGGCGGGATAAATGCCAACTCGAGGAAATTCAAGTAGTTCCGAGAAGAAGAAGCCAGTCCTGTATATCAGAACCTTCGGTTGCCAGATGAATGTGCGGGATTCTGAGGTGATCTGCGGCCTGTTAACGGGCGCGGGTTTCGAAGTTTGCGCTTCTGATAGAGAGGCGGAGATTATTATATTTAATACCTGTTCTGTGCGC
>Ga0172369_10000872_pt1 | contig 44864 bp, 32 predicted proteins | sample LakKiv25m_FD_114539 | JGI IMG/M metagenome (GOLD analysis project Ga0172369, IMG submission 114539) | Freshwater microbial communities from Kabuno Bay, South-Kivu, Congo - kab_022012_11.25m | ecosystem: Environmental > Aquatic > Freshwater > Lake | place: Democratic Republic of the Congo...
AGCCGGCGGATGAGCCGCCTGCAGCCGCGCGATGCCTGCCCCTTGGGGGTGATGAGTATGCAGTTTTCCTTCTTCCAGAATTTGTCCTCGTTGAGACGCTGCCACATGGCGTCCTTTTCCACTACGAGAACGTAGTCCGCGTCAACGTCGCGGAATTCCATGCCATTGTCAACGTCGGACGGAATCATCCAGCCGCTGCGTCCCTGCTTGGTGCAGTCTATCACGTCTTCGCTTCCGCCGAATTTGTCCTGAAGGACGAGAGGGCCCGCCACCACGCCTTTCCTGTCGGTGTTCAGGTTCAAATCCTCGCGCTTCACGTTGAGCGCGACTTCCAAATCCTCCACAAGCGGGTTGGACTCGGACTGCTCGGAGAACAGTTCTTCATCAAGATTTTCGCCAAGCGAGAATTTGAGCTGGTAGAAAAGACCTCGGATGGACGTGTGCGCGTTTTCCGTGAGGAATTTCTTGCACTTGGAGGCGATTGCCACTGTTTGCATGAACTTGCGCGCCTGCCCGACGTTCACGAACTTGCGCTCCTCCGTCTTGTCGCCGAGCCGTATGTAGCCCACGCCGGGGTCATAGGTGATGTTGCCCTTGCTTCGAAGCGAAGTGGTGAAAGTGGGAGTGGTCTCAGCATCAATCTGCCCTAGCATGTCAAGCCCGAGTGTTTCGAGCTTTTTCACGACCTCTGCGTCTTTTGCTTTTCCAGAACCCATATGAACCGACCAACAAAACACTGGTTTATTCGTTCATGCCTATGTTTATTCGCCCATGCCCAGTTTATTCGTCTATATCCTCTTCTTTCTCATGCCCTCTTCTTTCATTCGTCCTTACTCGTTTATGTCCTCGTCCTCCTCTATCTTGCCGTTCTTCTTGCTATTGCCGTTCCCATTCTCGCCCTCGTCATCGTCCTCGCCGTTCTCGATTTGGCTGGAATATTTCGTCTCGATGAGATGCACGAGCTTTTTCTCAAGTTCCGTGGGTTTGCCCTTGCCCGCAAGTTCGGGCAAATCCTTTGAAAGCTGCGTCACGTAGCGGAGAATCGCCTTTTTGCGCTCGCCCCTCTCCTTCTCGCGGTTTATGCCCGAGAGGTAGCGCTGCAAATCGCGCGCCGCCTCCATGATGGCGTTCTTTATCTCCTGCGTTATTTCGTCCTCGTTTGAAATCGCCTGCTTGCCCGCGGACGTGTAGGGGACGTAAACGGAAGAGATATTCACGAATATGCTGATGGGCTCCTCTTCAAAGTTTTTGAGCTTGTAGTGCTTCCAGTCTATTTCTTTTACGGCTTCGGAAATCGCGCAGCCGGAATTGTCAAAGAGAAGCGGAGCGCGGTTGGCGTAGCGGATTACCTCGCTTGACGCCGTGTCCGCCGCCTTCCTGCCAGCCCCGCCGCCGTATGCGATTGCCGCCTCCACCATGAACGGGATTCCGCCCTTGAATATTTTCGGCGAGCGCTCGGTCACCACCACGAACTGCGGGGCGAGGATGTTGGCGAGAGATTTTTCAATCTGGTCCTTGCCAATCGGCTTTACCGAGTCCGTGGAAGGAGCTATCCATTTTACATTTGGATTTTGTATCGCCTTGATGAGCTTTTCCGCCTCGTGCCATTGCAGCTCGGACGGCTTCTTGTTGAAGTCCACGTCGGGAATCATCTGGCGCAGCTCGTCCACCTTTGCCGCGGAGAAGCGCGCGAAGCGCTCCTGCAGGAATGACGAGACGCGGATGCACTCGCGCTCGCGGTGCGCAAAATCAATCAGGTCGTTAGTGGAAATTCCGAGCGGGTGGGGCTGCACTATCATGGGCTTTTCAGGTATCTTGTCCGACGAGCGGGGAAAGACCGCCTTTTCGCCGTCGGGCGCGAGAAGGGTGATTTGGAGGTGCGGATTGGCAAGCGCGGTCCTGCGGACGTATTCGTAGACGCCGAAGCTGCTCTTGTCGTATTTCACGTCCGCGATTTCCGCCTCTATCCGCACGCCGCTCCCGAAGCTCCCATCCTCTTTCACGAGGTTCGAGATGCTCGGGCTGTTGGTCTTGAGGTCTATCGAGATTTCGCACGAAATGCGCTTGGAGTCGTAGCGGGAAACCACCTTCACCGGCTTGCCCGTCGTTATCTGCGCATACATGGTGCAGCCGGACGCGCCGATTCCCTGCTGCCCGCGCTGCTGGCAGTAGCGGTGGAATTTTGTGCCCGCGAGCATCTGCCCGAGCGCTTTTCCAAGATGCTTTTCTGGTATTCCGGGGCCGTTGTCCTCGGAAATCACGCGGTATTTGCCAGCGTCCTTGTCTATTTCCTCTATCTTTACCGTGACTTCGGGCAGTATTCCCGCCTCCTCGCACGCGTCGAGCGAGTTCGTCACGTATTCGTGGACGATTGTTGTGAGCGAGCGCGTTTTCCCCGAAAAGCCCAGCATCTGCTGGTTTTTCTTGAAGAATTCCGCGACGGAATGTTCCTTGAATTCGGAAAATATCTTCTCAGTAGTCGTCGCCATGTTATCCCTTTGCACGCATCCTGCTTCCTGGTCGCAAAAGAAAAAGGGGAATGGAATTAATAAACGGTTTGGTTCAGCGTGGCGATTTTACGGCGATAAACGCGATTGACGCGATTGCCGCTATTCCGGCTGCCGCGCAAAACGCGAAGGGCGCGCCGAACGCCGCCCACGCCGCCCCGAACAGCACGCTTGCGGGAAGGTATGCCGCGCCGACCGCGCTGTTGTATGCGCCAAGCGCGATGCCCCTATTCCCCTCGCCCGCCATGTCTGAAACGTATGCCTTGTTCACTGACTCGTCCGCCGCGACGAACACCCCGTAGATTGCGAAAAGGAGCGCGATTTGCCAGAGGTTCGCGGCGAATGCGAAGCCGGCAAGCACGAGCGCGTAGAGAAGGAACGACGCCGCGATGATGCGCTTCCTTCCGATTCTGTCGGAGAGCCCGCCCGCAGGGATTGATGCCGCCATGTATGCGACGTTGTAGAGGATATAGATTAGAAGTATGTCCTGCGCGGAAATGCCGAGTTCATTGGCGCGGACTATCAGGAATGCGAAGGAGAAATACGAAAGCGAGAAAAGGCAGGAGATGCCAAGGAAGCGCCGATAATCCGGCGAGAGCGTGCGGAGGGACTGCCAAAAATCGGGGCGGAGCGGTTTTTTCTTTTCCTTTTCCGCAGAAAGTTTTGGTTCGCGCACAAAGAGCCAGATGAGCGCAACCGCCACGAATGCGGGGATGAGCGCGAGCTGGAAGACCGCGCGGTAACCGTCGCTTGAGTCCGCGAATGCCCCGAGTATGACGAATGCGAGCGCGGGACCGACGATGGCGCCCATCGTGTCCATGGCGCGGTGGATGCCGAATGCCTTGCCCCGGCTGCCCCTGCCGGAAGATGCCGCGATGAGCGCGTCGCGGGGCGCAGTGCGGACGCTTTTCCCCACCCGTTCCACCGAGCGGAAAACAAGGATGGCGGGCCAGCTTGAGGCGAATGCTATTCCGAATTTCGAGAGGGACGAGAGCCCGTAGCCCGCAACCACGAAACGCTTCCTGTTCCGCCCGGCGTCCGACCAGTAGCCCACGAATATGTCGAGAAGCGAGCTTGCGCTGTCCGCCAACCCCTCAATCAGCCCGATTGCCTCCTTGCCCGCGCCGAGAACGGCGGTGAGGAAAACCGGAAGCAGGGGAAAAATCATTTCGGACGAAACGTCGGTGAAGAAACTGGCTGCGCCGAGAACGAGGACATTCTTTTTTATTCCGGACAAAATTGCCATGTAGAGCCGCCTGTATGGGCAGAAATTCCTTTCCACGCCGAGATTATGCAGCCGCCCGGAATTTATTAAGCTTTCATGGATTGTCTGGCTGGAACGTTTATATTGTTTTCTTATTAAATTATTATGAAAAGCTTATAGAAATGGCAGAAACAGCGTTTTCAGGTGATGGGATGGCAAATGCGAACATAGAGCTTTCCGGCTATACCGGGCGGATTATTGACGCGATGGTGTTGCTGGGATACGCGAAAACAAAAACAGAGGCAATACGGCTTGCCGTCTATAATTTTGACCAGACACACAAGCTTTCAGAGGAGGAAGCCTACCGGCATGCCACTGAAGAAATATTAAAAAAGGTCGAATCCGGCAAGATGAGAACCCGGAAGTTCAAACTGGGCGAACTTGATTGAATGGAATTTGAGAGCACCCCTGTGTATGACAAGGACATTAAGAAACTCGACAGACACGAGAAGGCGGAATTGAAGGACATTCTTGAAAAGATACTGCAAACCCCTGACATTGGAAAGCCGATGGAACACTATGCAAATGTCTTTTCAAAGAGGACGGCGCACCGCAGACTCATATACAAAGTGCTGCCGAACGAGAGACAAATTTTCGCAAAAATTTGTCTGCATTGGAATTATAGAAATTCCAATACAACGAAAAATACTGCTTCTGCTTTACAAAAACAGGGACGAAGTATATGACATCCTGAAGATGATGCGCGTTTAGCCGGGAGTTACAGCATCTTCTTTACGTCGCTTTCCTTTATCCTGCGCCTGCATTTCTCAAGGTAGGCATAGACGTTCGCGTGCGGCGAGCCCTCGATTAGCCGGAATACCGCGGTTGCCGCGTAGTCGAGCGTTTCGAGCTTCGAAATTATTCCGACCGTGTGTCCGAAGATTGCTATTTCCGCGCCCACTTCCTCGCGTATGATTTCCTTTGTCCTGCCCTTCTCGCCGATTACCCTGCCTTTTATCCGCGATATTGCCTTGGGCGAATCCGCGTAGTCCCGCAGGTCAATCAGCTTGAAGCCGTATTCGTCCGAGAGCAGCTTGAGCGCGACTGCGGGGTCGAAGCCCCTGCCGATTGCTTTCATTATGTCCTTCCCGACGAACTCGTCTATCGGCTCGCCGGAGATGATTATTTCGCCTTCCTCGCCGACATCGAGCGAAACTTTCATCCGCTGCGCCAGGTATTCCTTGGTCTCGCCGCTCTTGCCAAGAAGCGCGCCTATGCGCTCGGACGGAATTTTGACTATTTGCATTGGCTCACTGTTTCACTCGTTTTCATCGTTTTTTTAAATCTGCCGCCTATTTTCGCCCATAAACCTTGTCATGATGCTCGAAGTTGAGCACCCGCACGGTTTTCCTTTGCTCGTCAATTTCATATGTCAATACGAAGGAAGATTCTATATGAACGTGAACGCGCCGCTCGCCGCGCATTTCGCCGGACAGCGGCTTGAAGTGCTGCGGGTTTGCAAGCATCTGGGCGAGCTTCTTGTCAATTATCCTCAAGACGAATCTGTTTTTCTTTGAGAGTTTCTGGAATGTCTTGTCCGCCCGCTCTGAAACTTCGAGCGCATACATCCCTACACCCCGTAGCGCTTTGCGAAGCTGTTCACCTCGATGAACTTGCCCTTGCGGATTTTTTCGAGGCGCCGCAGATAATCTGCTCGGACTTTCGGCTCTTCCTCCGTCTGGGATGCCATGAACATTTCGACTTGCTTGCTCATGCTGATGCCGTTCTCCCTGCAAAATCCGGAGAATTTCCTGTATATCAGCTCGTCCAGGTTGAATGTTTTGAGCGCCATGGGGACACCGGTTATTTAATGTTAAATAAGGTTATTTAACTTAACTGTCGCCCGCGCCAGCCGCCTCACATGAAATCCGCAAGCCCCTTCTGCTTGCTTATCTCTTCCGTGAAAACGCTGTCAATGTCCTTCTTGAGAAGCTCCACCCTCTGCTTGAGGTATGCCGGAAGATGGTAGCGTTCGATGAGCGCGAGCGAATGCTCGAGGTATTTCGTTATCCCGCCCTTGTGTATGGTGAGGAGCAGCTTGCCGCCGCAGCGGTTGCACTTGCCGGAGAGCGGCACGCGGCGGTATTTGAACTTGCAATCGAGGCAGCGGAATTCCTGCTGGGAAAACGAGCGCAGGTTCCCGTAGAGGTCGGGAAGGAAGTGGTGCAGGAGAAGCCGCTCGGCCGCGTCCTGCGCGTTCACCGCGCGGATTTTGTCCTGCAGCGCCATCTGGGACGCGATTTTTTCGCCCATGTCCTTGAATTGCAGGTAAGTGCTGGTGTGCGGCGCGGCGGAGATGCTGGTCGTTTCGTGCGTGTATGAGAGGGAATTGTTCTGCGCGGGCTTGCCGAGCTTCTTCTTCACGTTGTCAAGCTCCACTTCGTTCGGCGAGCCGAACCGTTCGGACGCCTCGTAGAATTCGAGAGGATAACCCGCGCACGTTTCCATCACATGCACTTCGTCGTCTATTTCCTCGGGGTTTATTTCAGTCGAGAGGACGAGGGGCGCGTCCATCGTCCCGCCGCGGCTCGCGGGCAGGAAGAAGCGCGAGAAATTCAGGAGCCCGTCCATGAGAAGGATGACCGTGTCCTCGTCGCCGTCGGTGTTCCTGCGCTTGGCGCAGTGGAAATACGGATGCGCGAACCCGACGTGCGCGTCCGTGAAGCCGACCACGCGCGCAAGCACGCCCGCGGAAGTGTGGGGCGACAGCCCGATTACCATCTGCCCGAGAAGCCCGCGGCTGTCCTTGAGCTTGTAGAACGGGGGCAGCCCGTAGAGCTTCACCAGCAGGTCGTCTATGAAGCAGGCGACTGCGAAGAGGTAATCCGCGCCGGTTTTCGCAAGTATGATGTCCTGCGGGAGGAGCGCGAGAATCTGGTCTGGCTTTTCAAGCGGCTTGCCGTGCATGTCCTTTGCGTAGCCGAGCTTTTTCATCTCCTCAACCGTTGTGCCGACTTCCTCCGGCTTGAACTGCGTGAGCGGAACGTCCGTTGCGTCGAAGCGGCAGGTGCCGTCGCGGAAAACGAACACCTTGTGCTTGGCGCGCAGGATTCCCTTTTCAATCGGCTCGGGTATTTTCGAGGTGGAGAACAGCCCCTCCACTCCCTTCACGTCGCCCATGTCCGAAATTTGCTGCCCGCAGCGCTCAGCCGCGCGTTCGAAAAGACGGATTACGTCCACCGTCCGCTTCTCCCAGTGCTCGGTCTTGCCCTGGCAGTTGGGGCAGATTTCCTTCTTCGAAGCCCGCCCGCATTTGTGGCAGACGCGCTCGAGCACAGAGTGCCCGCCGCAGAAGCAGCCGGACGAATGCGAAACGTTCCCGCACACGCGGCAGCGCATGCGCGCGATTTCCACTTCCACGCCCTTGCCCTCGCGCTCGCTTCGCGCCTTGAGCTTGTTGTATGCGCGGGTGATGCTGCAGTTCTTGTCAACGGAAAAACCCACGGGGAAAAGCACGTTCACGCTCTTGCTCATCTTGCGCTCGCGCGCCTTCTCCGGCCTGCCCATGCGCGAGCCGATGTAGGTCGGCGACTTTGCCATTATCCGCATGCCCGAAATTTCCGCAAGCAGCGCGAGGATTGGCTTTTTCTCGTCGAAAAGCGAGTCGAATTTTTCGCCGGTGAATTTCCTGTCAGCCATTATGCCGAGCGTCTTGAGGAGCGCGTATGCGTGCTCGCCTTGTATCCGGATTTTGCCCTTGTCTGCCGAATGGGGGACGCAAAGCTCCTCAAGCACTGCTTTCGCGGGCGCGGACTCAAGCTCCAAATCCTCAAGCTTCAGTATGCCGTAATTCGGCTTGCCGGTCCGAAGCCAGAGCGCGAGCGAGCGCAATTGCCCGTGGTCTATGTCGTGCCAGAAATAAGTGTATGCGGGATGCAGGGGAACGCCGTGCCTGCGGCAGAGCGAAACCGCCTCGCCTGCGGACATCGCGTGGTTCACGTTTTGTATCCCCGCCTTTTTCGCCTCGAGCGCGAACCGCTCCTCGCACCACGCGCCCGGAAGGAGCGGGTGGTTCGACTTGATGAAGTCGCCCGCGGAAATGAGTATGTCGCCAAGGAAAAGTATCCGCTCCACTTCGCCCTTGAGCTTCTCCGCCTCCGCGATGCTGTTCACCTGAACGACCGAGCCGTCCTTGAGCTTCACCACGGGACCCATTATGGTATCGCACGGCGTGATTATGCAGGACTTCCCCGGGCGCTCGATTTTCATCTGCGTTCCCACGGCGAGGAATGCGTCGAGTATGAGCATGCTCGCGGGATGCGCCGCCTTGCCCATTATTCCGGTTGCGCGCGTCCTGCCGTAGCGGAGCCGCCAGCCGCCTTTTGTGGAAGGGTAGGCGAATATGGCGCGCCCAGCGACCGATTCGTCGAGGTAGCGATAATCCGGCTTGGGCTGGTATGCGCCGCCCTCCTTGCGCGAGACTTTTATCACCGCCTCGAGCCACGCCCAGTCGAGCTTGATTTTTTTCGTGTATTTGTTCACCTTCGCCGCCTTCTGCGCTATGCCCTCGCAGACCACGAGCGCGATTCCGCTTCGCACGCGGTTGGTTGCCACGCCGGGAATGTCCCTGTGCACCGAAACTTCGTCGTCCTCCGTCGGGTCGCCCTCGATGCAGACCGGACAGGAGCGGACGATGTGGCGAATGTCGTCGTCGGGCGGGCGGTATTGCAGGTGCGCGGAGCGCGTGCCGTAGACCGTTATTTCCTCCACGTAGCGTTCGACAAGCGTGTCGGTCGGGCGGAAATCGCCCACGCCAAGCTCGCGGCGCGCCACGTCGCCCAGTACAACCGCGAGCGCGGCAACGGTGCCTCCCGCGGAGCGGATGGGTCCCGCAAAATAAATCGCAAGGTAATCGCTGCCGTCGGGGTTCTGCCGGATTTGGAAATCGGAAATGCCCTCGGTCGGGGCGACCAGCACCCCTTCGGTCAATATGCCGACTCCCGTTCGGACCGCCTGCTCGATGAGCGAGCGCTTGTCGCCGGAAATTACTTCTCCGCGGACGATTTTTTGCACCACCATGTGCGAGATTATCTCGTGCGGATGCCCTTCCGCCTCGAGCGCGCGGATGATTGTGGATATTCCGGGCGGGCCGACAATCCCCTCCACGCGCGCGGCAACGTCGGCTGCGGGCTTTATCTCGACGACGAGCGAGGGGTCGAACTTGCGCCCGCGCGCCTCCTCGGCGATTGCGTATGCCGCGTCAAGATTGGACTTGAGCATGGAGAGGTAACTTTTCATTTCGTCGTCTGTTGCCTTGTCTTCCATGCAATCATCCCTGCGCTGCCGCGCCCGCGTTGCCCATGAAGCTTATGTGGTTGAGCTTGCCCGTTTTCGCCTCGAGCACCGGAACGAGCCCCGGCGTTGGCACGTGCCCCATCCGCACCTGGTAATCCGTCCTGTCCTGGAAAGTGCCGCTGTTCAAAAGCAGCGTTCCGCGGTATATCATCCAGCCGTTCTTGTGCACGTGCCCGACATGCACCACGTCCGGCTCGTCCTCAATCACCATGTAATCGTGCGCTTCGGGGACAATCAGACTGTCGCCGTAAATCGGCGAGAGGTGCCTGCGGCGGATGAGCTCGAGCATGGCATCCTCGGGCTTTGCGTAAGACAGCCCGCTCATGCTGCTGATTACCGCGTCGAGCGAAGTGCCGTGATAAACAAGGTGCTTGAGCCCCTCGATTTCGATGTTGGAGGGGTTGCCTATGCGCACCACCTCGGATTTCATCATGTCGAACGGAATTGCCGGCTGCGGCTCGGCCCTGCGCACCGCGTCGTGGTTTCCGGGCGCGACGAAAACGGTTATGTAGTCCGGGATTTTTTCAAGCGCGGAATCGAACATTTCGTATTGCTTGTAGATGTCTTTTACTGCAAGCTCCTTTTCCTGCTCGGGATAAATGCCTATCCCGTCCACCACGTCGCCGCAGACTACGAGGTATTTGACCTTGCCCGCCAAATCCTCCCTCCCCTCCGCGCCGTTGAGCCAGCTCACGAAGCGGGCGAATTCCTTGTCGAGGAATTTCTTGCTGCCGAAATGCAGGTCGGAAAGATAGGCGATTGCGATGTCGTCCTCTGATTTTTTCTGCTCGCGCGCGAACGGGATTTCCGGCCAGATAACGCCGTCCGCGATGAAAAGCTCGTCCATGTTCTTGCCGTCTATCGCGACGATGTCGTCGGGCATCATGCGGGAGGTCGCCTTGAATACGTCGGCCTTGTCCTGCGGCACGACCACTTTCGCGGTGCCTTCCTCGTCCTCGACGTCGAGGAGGAAGTTGCCCTTTTTCGTGGTGCGCTTCTCCGTCACCATGACTATCATGCGGACCTTCGCCCCGTTTGAGCTCTTGAGTTTTGTCGTGGCGACAATCGGGTTGGGGGTTATTCTGGAGCGGAGGATTTTGGATATGCGCTCGAAGCGGTTGCGGAAATGCCCGACGAAATCCTCGAGCTTGCCCGTGCAGTTGGATTTGCCGGTGATGTCCGACCTGCCGACAATCTTGAATTTCGGAGGGTATTCCTTGGCAGGCGGCTTGAAAGTTGGCGAGCGGAGGACCTGCGTTTGCACCGGGATTTTTTCCTGCTCGGCGATGAAGCCGTCGAGCATTTCCCTTGTGACGAACGCCTCCCCGCATTCGAGTATCTTCTGGAAAACGGACGGCCGGATTTCGTTTTGCGAAAGGAAATCGTGCGCCTCTGGCGTGAGCCGTATGCCTTTTTCGAAAAATTGCGATATGTCCGCTTTCACATCCGCACCCTGCGCCGCAAACAATGCCTAATTCGGCGTTGCAGCCCCTTAGAGAAAAACGCAAGCCCGCACCACGGAACCCGCGCAAATGATTTTCAGTTCGTTTCAGTCCGCCACCAATCTGTTTCAGTCCGCCACCAATCTGTTTCAGTCCGCCACCAATCTGTTTCAGTCCGCCTTCAGCCCCAGCCCGCCTTCAGCCCCAGTCCGCCTTCAGCCCGTTTCAACTCGACTTCGTGGATTCGAGAGCCGAGAGAATCGCCCAGATTTGCGTGCGGGCGTGCATCGGCATGTTTATGTCCTCACTCACCGCCTCGATTAGATAGACTGCCGAGGAAACCCTCGTGGAAAGCTCATCCGTTCCCTTGAGCCGCTCCTTCGCCTCTGAGAGCGCGCGGCGTATGTTCTTCGGGACGGACGTGTCAGCCCCGACGTTGTCTATAAGCTCGATTATTTCAATCACTTTCTGTTCCAACATATGACCACAATCCGCCGTGCAACCGCTGTCTTGCAATGAAAGCTGACTCATTATGTCGGGAAGGTTTATAAAAAAGCATTTGGGATGTTTTTTTAGCAATCAGCATCGGGCGTCGCACGCCCGATGCCTGATGCATTTTGCCGCAAGCAAAATGCACATCGCAATGCAAATTGCGATTCACGAGAAATTTCCGCAGAAATTTTTCGGCATTATAAATTATCAAATTTACAATACAAAAATAAAAATGCAATCGCTTTGGATGCGCCGAAGGAAACGAGATGGCGATCTGTGTTGTGATTATTTTCCAATCGGCTCTACCGGGTAGCCTTTCTCCACCATCAGATTGATGATGTATTTCGCCCCGTTCGCAGTGCTGTCCGCCCCCAGATAATCCGCGCGCAGGACAGGATCGTTCAGGATAGCCATCACCTTTTTCTGCTCCTTCTTGCTCATCATGTTTATGCAGTCGTCAACCGCATCCTCGATTGGATTGATTCTCGCTTGATCACCTGGGTTGTAGATGTACGAGTTTTTGAGGTTTTGACTTTCCGCTGCAAGCGCCTCGTTCAGGCACATCAGAACGAATTTCCTCGCTTTCTCATCCTCCGCGAGAAGGTCTATCATGTTCCCCATGGGAAATTTCCCCGTGACTGCCATGCGCAATATGGTGGCGGGAGAGCCGAAAATCCTGCCCACTATGCTGTTTGAAGAGATAAGGTAGCTCAGCATATCCCACTTGTCATCCCATGTAAGATCGTTCATTTCATTTGCAATCTGCCAGGTGGCGCTATCATGTTGCAGCGCAGACACCATTACACCGATCAGCGAGGCAACCGTTTTCAGGTCCCCTTCCTCGTATTTTTGGTTAATGTATTCGAACGCCTGTTTGTAAGTCGGCCAGTCGAATTTCGTGAGGGCGGCTGTTGCAAGCCTTGCATAATCCTGCCCCTCCTCTCCTTCAGAGAGCGCAAGAAGCTCGCCAAAATTGGACTGGAGCAGTTCCAAGGAGCAGAGTACCCCCTGGCGCAACATTTCAACCGCGATTTTTGCGTAATACGTATATCCCCGCCAATCGCGCGCTCGTAAACTTCGTTGATGATTGCGGGATAGGATGCATCAGCCCTGATCCGCCCCCATGAATCCTTCATGCATCCGATTGCAAGCTCTGCCAGCGCCTCGTCTCCAAAATCGATTGCGAATTTCAGCTTGCTGCTGTCGGTTGCCATGAACTCTTTCAAACGCTGCAGTATGTCATCTGAATCTTTCTGCTTGAGCCCGTTTTCATCCCTGCTCAAATATGCGTCAATTCCCCTTGCAAACCATTCATCCCTCAGCTTGGCTGACCTAGATGTATCAAAAATATATCTGCTATCCGCGACGAGCTGGGGCGTTGAAAGCATTCTTTGTTGTATAAATCTGAAAATCTCAGGAGAATCGGTGGCTTCATATGCGCGCGCGAGCAGCGTCGCAGCGCCCTGCCTTTTTGAGTATTTTTTCACAGCCGGCTTGTACTTGCCAAAGTTCTTTGAGAAATAACCATATGCCTTGGAAAAATGCACATCCATTGCAAAATACTCAAAATTTTCAGGGCTGGTGCCGGCTATTTTTGCTGCGATCTGCCCTGCTTCGGAAAAACCGTTCATGTCGAGTGTGAAGAGGAGCGCGAACTTCCCCCCATTGCCACTAATCCTATCCGCAGATTCCAGACTCCCGTTTATCAATGCAAAATTTGAGATGATGCATTTGCGCCCTGCGTCGGATTTCTGCGCAATTTCCGCAAGCAGGGAAAATACCTCCCCCTGCGCATATCCTGCCCGCACCCATGCAGTCATGTTTGCCAATTTCTGCATTAGCGCAACCACGCGCTCATCGTTGAATGCGTCAAGCAACGATTCAACCTGCGAGTCGAACGGCGATATCAGCATGCCGAGTGCATGCGCGCAGGATTTTACGGACGCGGGATTGCCCAGTCCCGCAATTAGCTCATCCAAACGCTCCGCCTTGAAAAGATTTGGCGGTATATGCTCTATGACCTGTGCACATCCTTCTGCAGACGCGTCGTTTTTCAAGCCCAGGAACAGCGCATCCCTGTGCGATTCAGTGAAAAGTTCCGGCTGCGCCCCCATGAGCCCGGACAGCAAATCTGCGCAATCTTCTGAGAATTCTGTGTTCCCCAAGCCGAAGATAAGGATATTAATTTCCTTTTTGGTTGCAGAAATTTCCAGGTCGTAATGCTGCTCGGAAACGTCACTCCGGAATTTATTCAAGGTGCGCCGTATGCCCTGCTCAGTGAAATTAAATGTGGGTTTCGGCGCGATTTTCAGATTTGCGTTCGGGCTGTCCGTCGGCACGGCTTCCTTTTTCGCGCCGCCCTGCGCTGCGTTTGCGCTGGCTGGCGTCGCTTCTTTTGCCTGGCCGGCTGGCGCAGCAGGCATGTTATCCTGCTGCTTTGCAACCTGCCCGGAGGATTGAAAAATGAACATGCTTTGCCGTATGGTCGAATGCGAATTTAAAGCATAGCTACGCCGAGAGACACGAAAGAGGAGCGCGGGACGAATACTGAACTGAGAAAAGTTGGTGTGAAAATGCAGTTAGGTCCTCTGCAAAAAATGTCCCAAATGGAACAAATAATTTTCAGGCGAAGGGGCAAAAAAATAAGTTATAAGGGGCGCGAATGCGATTAAATTCGGCATTGAGGCGCGATTTTGATTAAAATCGAGGAAAAGCGAGCCGAATTAAGCCAAAAAGGATATTGAGGTGTTTAATTGATAAAAAAGAGCTATTACGGCTCTCTTTTTGTAAAAAACGGTTTATAGAGCCCATTTTTGAGCCAAAAGCGATTATAATGGAGTTTTATTTTCAAAAAACGCAAACATTTATATAGCCGGCCTTTTTTATATAAACGGTTTTCCCCTTCAGGGGAGACGAAGGACAACGCCAATGTTTGGACCGCATCTCACCATGGACATGTATGGGTGCAACAAGAAAAAACTCAAGGATGTTAATTTTGTTTACAGCTTTCTGGAAGAACTGCCCGCGCTCGTGGGCATGACGAAGATTATGCCGCCGTATACGTTTTCGTACAACGGCGTGAAGCCCGAAGACTGGGGGGTTTCGGGAATAGTGCTGATAGCGGAGTCGCACATCAGCATACACACGTTTCCGGAGAAAAACTACGCGAGCGTGGATATTTTCTCGTGCAAGGAGTTCGATGCGGAGTCGGCTTCAGACATAATCGCAAGCAAGTTCGAGGCAAAGACCTACGAGCGCAACTTCCTCATGCGCGGCAGGCACTTCCCCAAGGACATGATGAGGAACAGGCAGATAATCGAGATGGAGCGCGAGAGGGAAGTGACGAAGACGAAGGAAACAGTCTGAGCGCGAATTCTTTTTTTCTTTCCTTTTTGTTTTATTTTTTCCGCCTAGCTCTGGCTGACCTCTTTCTGATTTTCGGGATTGCCCGCGCTTGACTCACTTGCCGGGACAGTCGCTGCTGCACTTGCCCACTGCGTCGAAGTAGCGCGACATCACCTGCGCGCCATAATCGTAGCCGGGTGGCGAATTAGACGGGAGACTGCGTAAATACTTAATGAAGTTTTGCTCGCCAGTGCAGTCCGAACCGCGGGCGTGCGCGAAGTCGGCTATCTGGCTCTTGTAGTCCATGCCGTAATAGAGAAGCGCGGAAAGATAATAAGCCGCCCAAGGCTTGTCGGCAAGAGTCATGCTGTTAGGACAGGCTGAAAGCGTGCCCCAGTTCTCAGATAGGAATGCGTTTGCAACCTGCAGGTTTTGCCGGATTTTGTTCACTCCGCAGCAGATGTTGTTGGATGGATTGAACGGATTGTAATTTTCACCGCCGCACGAAGATATTTCGCTGGGGATTGGCATCTGCGCGTCCACATAGGCTTTCCCGGGGTATTCTGTGCACTGGGACAGACCGAACGCGCAGGGCTTTTGATTATCAGGGCATTCGGCGGGGCAATTCTCCGGGCGGACACCTGCCATTTCGCAGATTTCAGACATATGGTAATAATTGCGGGTATCGCCGTCGGAAGTCGGGCGGTCTTTATTGCAGCCGTTGTTGCCCGTGGCTGGAACGCACGAAACAGCCATCTGCTCGAATCCCGACTCCTGCTGTATGACTGCGCGCACGTAAGTGGAGCTGATATCCGCGCTGTCCGCGTATTCGTCTATTATGGGAAGCACGCTGCATTTGTCGGGATTGAAGTTGAAACTCGAACCTGCGCCGTATGTGTTCGGCTCGCGGTTGGCTGAGGGTGAAATGCACGCTTCGCCGCACGTCAAGCCAGGTATTTTGGAAAGCGGAGTGATGTTCGCGCTTTTCAACCCGAGCTCAGTGTTCACTTCGGTGGAAATTTGAGAGTATATGTTCCAATTCTGGAATCCATCGCACACAAAGCCCTTGCCATTGCGCGAGAAAATCAGTGGATTCCGGAAAGTATCGGTCGCCACGAACTGGCAGAGATTGGACCACGAATTCATTTCTGGATGCTTCTGGTTCCCGTTGGAGTCCATCACGCCAAAGTCGCATCCCGCCACTCCGTTGCAGGGAAGCGGTCCCGTGCGGTCGGAAAACTCATAGAAGTTCATGCCCACCACGCCGGACGAGGCGAGTCCGGGTATTGCTGAGAATATTTTCTGGTAGAACTGGTGGGCGGACTGGTTGGTAAAATAGCAGGTGCCGTCGGTGTTGTTGCCCTCGCTTACGCCAACGTAGAGCCAAATGGTGGGTTTGGAGTAGTTCATAAGTATGAAACGGGAAAAGTCGAGGTTTGTTGCCACGATGCGCGCTGGGTTGCAACCCGCGTAGCTGAACGCCGAATAATCGTTCGCCAAAAAGCCGAAGCCCACCATGTCAGTAAGGTTCGACAGGTTGCGCCCGTCGAGACGGGGCGTAGGGTCGCCGAGCACTTCCTTCACTGCGGCAACATCACGCGAGCGTACTGCGAGGACGGATAGGCATTTGGGGCAGTTTCTTTTGATTTCAACAATCTGGTCTTTCACGTTTTTCATTGCCGCTGCGTCGCTGCTGTTGAAGTTTATTTCGGTTGTTATAATTGACGGATATGCGCCTGCGAGCTCAAGCGACTCGGCGAATTCTCTTGTCCGCTGAGGACTGATTGCGCTTCCATTGGTATAATATATGTAGATCGGAAGCACGTTGCGCCCGAGCCAGCACGCCGCGCGCGAGGGCATCTGCTCTTTTCTTGGAGGATTGCCGGGCGATTCAGACGTCAGCCACTTGACTGCCATCTGAAGGGAGTAGTTACAGAATAAATTCGACTGCCCTGTCGAGGCAAAGCTCGGCCCATTGCCAATCATGAATACACGGGGCTGCGTGCTGCCTCCCTCGGAGAGCATATCGCTGAACGTGGTCATGTTGCAGACGTCGAATCGGCATTCGCCTTTCTTCAGGTTTGTGTCATACCACCAGCTGAGAATCGGAAGGTCCCACCCGCTGGTCTTGTTCTCACATACCATGCAGTAGCACGGCTTGGACTCATTCAGGGGCGCGCATATGTTGTTAGGGGTCAAGTTGATGGAATTGTTTGTGATGCCGAGCTTTTCCAGATTGCTGATTGTAGCACCGGTTCGGTAATCGTAAAGCACGCAACCGGACGAGAGGAGCAGCGCTGCCAGAAACAGAGGCAGGAGCAGCGAGCTGGAATTTGATTTTGTCATGAACGGCACCCGTGATATGCGCATAAGTGTCAGGCAAATATTAAAGCAACTGCGCTTCCGGCGGCTTGAGCGCCGCGCTGTTTCAAGCGGCGGGCAATGCCATGCGCAGGCAGCCATTAAAGCACCGCGCTGTTTCAGTTGCCAACGGTATCGTGCGATTCAGGCAGCCGATAAAACCTCGCTTATTTCCAGCCGCAGATAATACGACGACTTGAACGCACCACGCGACCTGGCGCAGAATCTATGCGCAGCAGCAGCCCTATATGCGCAGCAGCAGCATCTGATAGCGGAACTCACGCATGTTTCGCGCGGCTTCAGTCTGCTGCAGCGCGATGATGTCGCTTCTGTGGACGTAGTGCTCGTATATCCCATCCAGCATCCTGAATTTCGCGCGTCGAGATATCTTATGGTAGTTTTGGTATTTGAAACGGTCGGCTTCGGCCAAGACATTCATCCCGGAACTTCCAGAGTCGCCTATGCCATAAAGTGCAAGTTGCGCGTCAAGATGGGAATCCCTCTGCGCCTCGCTCAGCGCCATGTTCATTCTCTTCTGCTCCGACCCGTGTATCTTCCGAATCCACGAAATAATCGGCAGCCCCTTGGCGAGTCCTTTGAAAGGCTCGAAGCCGGCGTATTGCATCTCGAAAGTCTGCATTTTCATTATCTGCATTATGGCCGGTGTTTCCATCTTGAATACATCTCGGTAGGCGTCGTGACGGGTGTCGTACGAGCAGCGGAGAGAGTACGTGTCCGAGTCTTCGTCGTAAGCGTGATAATAGCCGTGCTTCGAGAGCGCGAGCGACCTCGCCTGCCCAATCCCACTATAGGTCGAGCCCCAGTGCTCGAAGTAATTGACCGTGGTGGTGGACAGCGTCTTATTCATAAACGGCCCGGACTCTGTCATACCGGGGATGACCTGCTGCCAAGTGTTGACGTGATCTCCTACGAAAAGGTTCATGGGCCTGTCACGCGAGCCGTCTATCATGAAATAGTGCCCGCCTCCTTCGCTGCTCTTGTTAACCTCTTGGCGCCAGTCCTTAAGAGCCACTGTGTCGTATGGTTTGAACCAGTGTTCGTACCTGTCAATATCCATCTGTATGGACTCCCGCTCGCGGGCGTCATTCGTGTTTTCATATTGCATCTGCAGAACCGCGAAATTGACCCGCAAATCATTCACCGTAAGTTCGCGAGTGGTATCTGCGTTGTATCTGAAAGTGTCTGTCTTGTATTCCGTATCAGTGATGATTGCGCCGGTTTCCTTATGGACGCGAAGCACCCCGCTGCCGTCGTTCACAACTTTGTCACCATACTCGCTGGAGATGGTGTCTATCCTGTCCCGCAACCGATTCTGATTGATAATCTGCGTGTCCGCCCCTACATGCCCGCTCGTCACTCCGACGCGATCCAGCCATTTTGCTAATTTACCGCGTTCGGATAGCACTGTGCCATCGGATAGCACGGTCACGGAGCCCCCCTTGCGGGCGGCTGCCAGCGCGGACGACAATCCCAGATAGTCCAATGATACCTGCACAGTGGCGGAAAAAATGTCGTTTACGCCCCTCTTCAGACCGAAGAAACTTATGAAGTCCGTTGGATGGGATTTGCCCCACTCCGTCTCCTTTTCAGTCCTTTGCAAGAAAGATGACAGCCCAATCATCCTGCGGTAAGCGTGCGCGGCATGCGGAAGCAGCATCTTATGGACCAGATAGGTTGGAATCATGGGGAGCACCATCTGCTGCTCGTAAAGCGAGGACGCCCACCAGCGCGGGTTCTCGTATATGCCCTGTCCTGTGTTCATGTTCATCTTTTCGAACGCTTCTGCGCCGAGCCTGCCGCCGCGGTTATACTCTCCGCCCCTCATTGCCATTGATTCAATGGACATGCCGAATCCCAGTGAGTAGGATTGTTCGTATCTGAAGTCGCGCAGGAATGGAACAAGCTGCGTCATAGGATTCATGACAAAAATGTTCCTCATGCTTCCATAGTAGCCAGCGAAATCATGGCTGCCCGTCATGGAAATGACTGCCTGTGTGAATTCCTCGCGGTCTTTTTTGAAAACGCGGTATCCTTCGGCGAAATCCCTCTCCTTCTGCTTTGCAAGCTTGAGGAGCTCCTGATAACCGCGTTCCTGCTCCACGCCATGGATTGCTCCGCCTCTGTGTATTTCCTTGAGCGCCTCGAGCGTCAGCTTCGCGCCATATGCCGCGGATTGATAATCGCCCGCCTCCTTCTCAATCTTCGCATACATGCTTCTCGCGAAAGTGGAGGATTTGTCTTTGTCCTGCAATTCGGCGACCGTGCGCTTGAGTAAGTCCTGGAACCTCTCCTTGTTTTGCGCTATCTCCGCCACCGTGCCCTTTGCCGCTTCACGCGTAGCTTCGCGCGCAGCGTCCATTCTTTCGAGCGCATTGCGGAATCTGGCGTCGTCATCTTCCTTAATCTTTTCGAAAAATTTGCCGGACTGCAACCTGTCCTTGCCCGCTACCATCCAATCCTCGTGCTGCCCCATCTTCTCAATCGCCTGCCTTGCGCGCGCCTGCGCGGCGAACCAGGACCTCAAGCGGATTACATCATTGTAGAATATGTCGTGGAACGGCTCGCCAACGGTCTTTTCCATGAATTTCTGATATGCTCTGCCAGCCGCACCCACATGGTGCTGCACGTAGTCGTTGCTGCTCACGAAATGCACCAGCGGCTTTTCGCTTCTTAGCCCGTTGACTCCGACCCCAACCACCACGTTAGCCAGATTGGTGCGATTGGTGACGTCGAGTTTGGAGGCGGACATAAGCTGCTGAACCGCGGGATCCTTCGAGGGGTTGTAGCGGACGTACTTGGGATTCGCATCTGCGTCGGCGCCGGTGTTCTTGTTCTTCACTACGCACACGCCGATTACTTCGCTTCCGAAATCGGAGACATTGAGGTTCGCGAGAAGCGGACCGTAATCGCGCATGTCCTCCTTGTCATGGACAGAGCGATTGATTTTCGAGTCATTCGGATCTTTCGATGCCTTTAGGATTACGCTGCGCGCCCTTCCGTCCCTATAGTCCGCGAGTTGCGCTGCGTCGTATTCCAAAACCGGTATCACTCCCTTGTTGTCCGAGGAGAGAATATAGGGCACGTGCCGCGCGTCCTTGAACAGGAAACCCCGCTCCTTCAGCGCGAGGGACGCAGTGCCATCAAACTTGTCCGCAGTTCCGCCGGCATCCGACACCTTTTTTATGAACGCCGTGTCGTGGATGCACGAGTTCTCGTCGACAAGATTCCTGTATAACGCACGCTGCATTGCGTAGGATTTTACCATGACATTAAACTGGGTGTCGAACGCCCCGAGCAGGCTGCCTACGGCGTTCGCGCCGGGCATATAGCGGGAGATTACAAACTCCGCGCCGTGGCTCATCCCGCGGGAGATGTAAAGCATTGTTTCTATGTCCAAGGCGGCTTCGCCCTGATATTGATTGTAGCCAAGGCTCCTGCGATAGGCGGCATATTCTATCTGCTGCGAAACGTTGCACACTTTCTTGAACTCGTCCCTCGCATCCGCGGCTGAAGGTATGAGCCATTTGGAAACGCTATTTCTGACCTCGGGCATGGGATTCAGCATTTCTCCTGCGCGCAGAAGCCCGCCGCCCCACTTCGCCAGCGTGTTTTCAGTTTTTGCAATCGCGCTCGCGTAAACAAACTCGGCAAATGAACTGTTGCTAAAGACGTGGTCGCCCAGGTTGCCGCCAAGAAGCCGTCTAGCAATGGAAATCTGGCTAGACGGACCGAAGACACGGTGCACTCCTGTTGTTTCAGTGCTGCTAAGGAGGTGCATGCGCTCGAGCATGAGCCCTTCAAACGATTCGCGGGTGTGCCCGCCCGAAACCCCGATGCTCCTGTATTCATTTGAAAGGTCAAGCAGCTTGGCGAGCTTTTCGTAACCCTTCGGATTGTCGCGCAACTCGGAAATTCGCGCCGCCAACAATTCGCGGTTTTCAACTATTGCCAAAAGCCGCTTCTGCACAATGCTGGCAAGCTCCGCGCGCTTGATGGAATCCGTGCCAGACAGGGCGAGGACGTCCACCGCGCATTTGGCTGCCGAATCTGCGCCCTCGCTGGATATTTTCAGCTTGAATGCGGCAGTGACGGCGGCATATGTTTTCGCGCTGTTGGGACCGTGTGCGAACAGGAGTTCGAGATCATTGAGATTGTTGAGCTTGGTTTCGAGCAAAATCAGCTTGCCTTCCTTCTTTTCCACGCGGAGTATCCTGCCATTGTCCGAGAGAGTCTTGCCTTCCCCCGCGCCCAAGCGGACAAGTTCCGCAATCTCCGCGTCGCGATGCTGGAGCAGCCCGCGATCCACCAGCTCCTTTCTGAATGATGCTTCATTTGCTTCGGAAACAAACAGCTGCTTGCCGCCAAGATCCACATTCATTTCCGCGCAGATTTTCCCGATGAAGTACGCCGCCACCGCGCCACCAGGGTCTGAACCTGGAGCAAGCGCCCCGAATTCCCCTGGAAGCTTGAGCTCTTTTGCAATCGCGCGGTTGAGCGCCTGAAAATCTTCCGCTGAACTGCTTAGGACTCCGCGCTTTTCCCGCCCCCCTGCTTTTTCCGGCTTCTCAAGTTCCATCTGCCGAATAAGCTCATCCTCGAATCTGTTGCCGATGCGCGCATTATATGCCGCAGTGCTGTCCATAAGGATTCGGACTTTTTTATCTGCGTCCTCCTCTCTGAACTCCCATTTGCCCTTGCTGTTTCGCCCCCTGCCGTCGCCGATGCTGAGCAACTCGAGCGCGAGTTCGTCTGAACGAATGGCGCCGCCCCTGCCCTTCTTGGCAGGGTCGAAGAATTCTCCCAACGCTTCGCACTTGGCGAACCCCATGTCTTCAATCTTCCGCGCGAGCCGCTTTGCCGCGAGCAGGCGGACTTCCTGGTCGGCGCTGAACGAATCCATTCCGCCCTTAATGTTTTCCTTATTTGAAAGCCATTTGATGCGCGTATCCACGTCCGCTTCGCTTAACCCGACTTTCTTTGCGATATCCGCAACACTCATAGTGCCGCGGGACGCCTTTATTGTCTGGTCTGACTGATAAAGCGCGTCAAGGGCGGCAAGCGCCATGTTGTGCAGCAGCTCCTTGGAAAATTGCGTGTACTCTGCGTCTTTCCTGACAATGCCGAGTTTCTGGAGTTCGCTTTCGTGCTCCCCTATCCTGCCAATCAGTTCCGTTATTTCCGCCGTTGCCACGCCCTTGGCTTTCAAAACTGCGCCAAGGTGCTCGGCAAGCGACTTGTCCTTGTTTTCCAGATGCGCTTGGCTAACTGCCAAAAACTCCTTGTAGAGATTCTCCTGCGCCTTGAGGCGCGCCACTTCATCTGCATTGGCGCCTGCCCCGGGCTTGAAAAGCAATGCTGCATTGACTTTGCAGCCGTTGATTAATTCCGCCCGTTCTTTCGCGCCATTCGCATGAATGGCGTCGATTTGTGCTTCCTGCGCAGTATGCGACAAGGCATTGTTGTTCCTGATTTCGTGTATTTTCTTTTCATCCGATTTCAGGCTGTCCTCGAGCGCTTTTGAAAGATGGTCGAGTGAATACTTTTCCGATGCCTTGTCTTTTGCCGCCCGGAGAAGCTGCCGCCTTTCCCCTTCTTTTAGGGCATTCACAGTATCTTCACCGTTGATAAGCGCGAACGGGAATGTGGACGCGATGCCAAACGCAGTCCTAAGATACTCCGAATACCCGCCCGGCTCGTCGCGCAGGTGCCCTATCTTTTTTTCACGCAGATTGTGCCTGTCAAAGAATTTGTCAACCGTCCATTTTGTGTTCCATTTTGCATACTTGCCGAGCGGGCTCTTTTCACCCATCACCACGCTGAACGCTTTGCCGAACGCATTTTTTGTGCGCTCGCCAGTTTTCGCATCCTCATGCGTCCCCATCCTGTAGAAGACGTACCCCCAGGTGGTCCGCTGAATGACCTTGCCCCATCCTTTTGCTGAGCGATATTGCGCCACATAATCGACTATTTTTCGCGGAGTCGCGATTACCAAGCCAACAAGCGGCACGTGCGAGAGCAGGCGCGCGCCCGGAACCCTCAGGAACGCCCGCTCCATCACTTCAAGTTTTTTGGTGGCGCCCTGCAGCTTCGTGTTGATTGCCGAAAAGAGTTTGCCGTTATAAGGGGACCTTGAAGATTGCATCAGATTCATTGCGACCTGCGAGGTGTAATAGACATGGAAGCTGTCGCCCACCATCTCATAGTATTTGCGCAGAGTTTTGGCAGACCTCAGCCTTTCGTCTTTGCGGTCCAGCCCGTACTCCCTGAAAATCTTAAGAAGCTCGCCATTGTGCTTGCCAATCATCCCGGTCATTTGCTCGTAGCTCATGTCGGTGTTGTTTATGTATTCCTTAAGATCATCGTCTAGCTTTTTGAAAAACGCCTTGAGGGCCTTTTTCGCATCGGACTTGCGCGACGGACCCGCGATTTTTCCCAGAATCTTTTCCATGTTGCGCTTGCTCTTTTTCTGCGCCTCCACGTATCGCGAAACCGCAGTGCGGATTCCCATCGCAGTGCTGCCGCCGCTTATTCTCCCCTGCTTTGTCTTGGGAAGGCGCGGAGTGGTGAGGTCGAAAAGCGAGAGCGGGTCTCTGCCGTTGTAATACATTGCGGATATCAGAAGACCGGCTATGATTATCGCGGGAAAACAGAACGGCAGATTGTCCGTGCTGCTGATTGATTTCATGAGGCTCGGTCCGAGAACCGAGATCGCCGAATTCTCTTTCGGACATATCAGGAAATTCTCGCTCGATGGCTTGAATTCCTTGTCGCGCAGCCCGTTGACCATCACGTATCCGCCGGGAAAAGCCGCTGTGCCGGTTCCGCAGCTGCCTCTGTTTTCAATGCTGCGAAAAGCGCTTCCATTATAGTAATAGGCGATAGTGCAATTGGCGTACCCTTTCGCGCCAGTCAGCACGGGATTGCAGCCCGCTTTGGCACCGTCCAAAGACACATTCCTGCCTTCGAAAAAGAAATAGATTGTGGCATTGGCAAGCGGGGCGGACGTATAGTTATATTGGGAAGCTGGCGTCTTGACCGCGGGCTCCCGTTCTCCGGGCTTGCCCGGATCCACCTTGCCGTAATAAACAATTTCCAAGTAGGAAATCTGCGCGGTCACCGTGCCGTTGTCGACGTTTTTTATCACTATCCGCGTCTGAAACGCGCTTGACAGGGGGTTTTCAGCACACAGCGTGGAAGATAGAAGCAAAAAAACCAGGATTAGTGCGTGGAGACACACCCTCGCGCTCATGTGTTCCTTCTTCCGCCGAGTGCTTAAAAATCTGCCTATGATTGCGAGGCGTCCGCCAAGGCGAACCTGAACACGCGCCACGCGCCAGCATAATTTCGCGCGCCAAAAGCCCAAACATCCAGTGCTATAATGTCTACAGCCCCAAACACCTGTCGCACGGCGAATTCATCTTTATAAACTTACACTTGAGAAAAAAATTAGCCGCAGGGTGTCGCAATCATGTCGTATCTTCTCTTTGCATCCGGATTTGCAGAGCCAATGGTGCTTGTCGGTTTTGCGCTTGCTATCGCCGTAACCGCGCTTTCGTTCATGGCTGGTGAATTTTTTTCAATGCCCAGTTTGAAGGCGTTCTCGAAAATGGAACTTCGCGAACTGGGGGTTACCGCCATAATAATAGTGTTGCTGGTCGGGCTTTCCGCGCCCGGAAGCGTATATGACCGGGTTGGTGCGGGAATGGCGCCGCAGCCCGCCGCCGGCCAGACCCCGAATGCCTGTCCGGAGTGGCTTGCCGTGCACGGTCCCTATATCGCACCGGACGCCCTATCCCCGAACGGAAGATATGAGAACGGCAATTATGCGTTTGCGAGCGCGAACTATTTTCTCGGGTGCAGGCAGGATTTCGGAAGCATACTCGCTTCCTTAAGCGCGCCGCCGGCTTCACTGGTTAACGCAAACCCACCCATTGGCACGCGCGACGGGGTGCTGCTGCCAGAGCTGATAGGATTCTATGAAGTATATATGGCATACGAAATATTTGCCGGCATTGGCTCGACCTTCGCAGTGGGATTCACTCTGCCCCCGTTATTGACTGCGTACAAACTGCACATCAGCATAAATAACGTCGTGTTCCAGGCGTTCCTCGTGCCCATCGTGGATGCGCACACGCTGCTCGTTGATTTCATCGGCATGCTGGTATCCGCGACCGCCGCGCAGAACATGCTCCTTACCTTCATTGAAATCAATGTCCCGCTGGTGATACTTCCTCTGGGGATGGTCATGCGCGCGTTCCCGTTTACGCGGAAAGCAGGCTCCACCATCATTGCGTTTTGCGTTGCCGCGTATTTTATCTATCCACTGACAATACTTGTCAACGAGCGCATTTACGATGATGTTTCCCACACGAAATGCCCGCTGGACAACCCTGAACAAAAGAAAGAGGACAGGAATGTCTGCAGCAAGAATTCAGACTGCTGCTCGGACAATTGCATAAGCAATAAATGCCGCCCGCGGCTTGGCGACTTCAAAAAATTCGCGTCCACATTCAACCTCTGCAACCGAGAAATCGGAGACCAGACTGTCGCCGCGGATGAGAACGCGTCTTTTGTATCAGACCTCCGGAACGGACAGAACGCCCAGGCTGGATTGGACAATTCTCCATCGAATTCAAGCAGCACCAAGGCGAACGCAAGGCTGAAGGACAGGAATGCGAAGGCGGGGCTGGCAGACCAGAATGAGGCGGATATGCGGCAGAAAGAAGTCAGCAAAGTATTCACCACGCCGGGCGCCGGAACGTTCCTTTTGGCGATTTTCGAGTGGTATGTGAACGAAGTAGGCAGGCTCCTCGTGCTGCATTCGCTGTTCATCGTGATTGAAATCCTGATTACCCTCACACTCATAAAAGACATTGCCCTGCTCATCGGCGGAGAACCGAGGCTTCTGGGCATAAGCAAGCTGGTTTGATGGCAATCACACCATTTCCCATAGGCATTCTTTCCATCCCGGCAACGCCAGAAGTAACGACCGCGAGCTACTGCCAGCAGCCCGGAGACATGCTATCGCTGATCGGCGTTTCATTCGCCCTGATGATATTGCTGCTTTCACTATTCTGGATGGCTGCGCAGCTTTTCAAGCGGCCGGAATATGAGGGGTTCGTCTCGATAGAAATACATCAGCTTGTTGTTTCGGCAATACTCACGGTAACCATCTTCGCAGCCACGCTTTTTTCGTGCGAGCTCGCAGTGGCATTCGCAGGGAGCGACCCATTCACCCTCGCCACAGGATACCTGAATTATGTCAGCAACAACATCGCGCTCAAAGCCGTGCTTTCCCTCGAAGCGCTCAAGATGTTCGCGCAGTACTGGGGCTCAATGAGCTTCAGATGGGGGCTTACCGTGTGGGGAATCGCCTCGCCGTCCTTCCCTTCATTTATAATAGTAGAACGGCTCACGGATTTCCTGTTGATGCTTGTGACGCCTTTCACCGCGAGCCTGATGGTGCAGCAGATAATACTGGAAGTGATAAAGGGAATCGCAGTGGCGTTCATATTGCCTGCTGGATTAGTCCTGCGGATGTTCCCGCCCACCCGCGGCGCTGGCTCGTTCCTAATCGCAGCCGCAATCGGCTTCGAGATAATATATCCGTTCACATACATAATGCACAGGCAAATCGCATACGAGCTTATGAAAGAGGCTGAACTTGAGAAGACAATGGCGGGACTTTTTGAAGAGTCGCAACTCGTGCAGGGAACGGACATAACTGGCATTTCCATGGCGTTGTTTTTCGACATGAAGACCATGCTCTGGTCCCCGATAGACGCGCTCGGGTTCCTGCTTTTGCAGGCGCTGTTCCTCCCCGCGCTCTCAATCACGCTGACCGTGTCATTCATAAAAGGGCTGGCGAAATTCCTGTCACAGAAAATGGATTAGACGGATTGGACGATTATGGCAATAGGGCAAAATAACAAAGCAAAGCTGCTTCTTCTCCTTTCACTAGTATTATTGATCTCGCTTTCCGGCTGCGCGGGTGTCGAACAAAACAACGCCGCATGGAAGGGAAGTGGCGAATGGGAATGGATGGGACTGGGCGGCATAGCGCTTATGGCAATGGCACTCATACTCGCCCTCTCGTTCATGACGTCCTCGCTCCTTGGCGACGAGCAGATGCGCGCCTGGACAAAACGGGAAGTGGCGCAACTCGCTTACTCTGCATTCATATTTGCGTGCGTGATTGCACTCGTGGTAAGCGTTGACGGGCTGCTAAAAACAATAAGCATTGCCACAACCGCAGATGCACCTGCGTGGAACATGTATGTAACCACCTCGGTTTGCTGCAATCCGGCAACAGAAAGATGCAACGTGAGCCCTGCGCTCGCGAACGGCAGACCGTGCCACATCGCGCTCGCCATGGATTATCTGCAGATACTGTTCGAGAGCGGAAGGAAGATGGGCGAGACCACGCTCTGGAACTATTATTTGTTCGCGCTCATCAGCCCGCTGACAATATCTGTTTCATCCCCCATGCTGCTGGATCTCGTCAGCGTGGATTTCAGGCCGTTCTCAATCTGGACGATAGACTCCCAATTCTACGGTGTGATATTCGACTTTACTTTCAAGACAATGATGTTCATCAGGATGCAACAGACGTTCCTGGACTTCCTGTGGGGCGCCGTGGTTCCAATGATGCTTGGAATCGGGCTGGCACTGCGGGCATTCCATTTCTCAAGGAAAATGGGCGGCATGCTGATAGCGCTTGCGCTGTCAGTCTATATTGTTATGCCCATGTTCTATGTCCTGCTTTCAGGAATCCTGTTTGGTTTCATGTCCGACTGGACAAACCGCGGCTTCGGGAATACTGTTGACGCGAGCCTGCTGCCCGAACCGATGCCGGACGGCATGGGCTTGTCGCTTAATCCTGGCGCGCAAAACGAGACAGTTGGCAGCAGGACGAACGTGATGGACCTGTGCGGCACCGCGACTGCCGCCCAGAAGAACGGGCAGGAAAGCCAGATTAAGTTCCTCGCCAAAACCGTAATGGCAACCTGGAACAGCGCCCCGGGCGACGCTATGGACATTGGCGGCAGGTTCGGAATAGACGGACCGGCGTCAAATCTCGCCATGCTGATGGTTTTCACGCTCGTGACACCGTTCATCGGGCTGATGACCATGCTCGCGTCGTTCAAGTATTTCTCGCCACTTATCGGCGGAGATGTTGAGCTCGCTCTGCTTTCGAGGCTGATATGATGGCGATAACCAAGACAAAAATAGCCGTTTCGCTGCTTCTGCTCGGGCTCATGCTCAACATAGCCCACCCGATGTTCGACATACAAGACGTGAAAACCCTGTTTTATGACTCCGCACCAACCACGTGTGACGCCGAGCCCTCGCAATTGCACTGGCTGGGGCTCGCGTGGCTTGCGCTCGCGATAGGCGTGGCGTTCAACGCAGCAGTAAGTGTGCTTGGCGGCGTGCTCGGCGGAACAAAATACTCGAATTTTCTCAAGGGCGGGCTCTGGGCGATTGTGGAGACTGCCGCCCTTCTCGCGATTTTCTCGGGCGCGTTCATCGAACTGCATGAATACGGCGTGGCGAACATAGACACTGCCCGCGCCTATTCCACGGTCATCAGGAACACAGTGACATACGACTTCACGCTTCTTATGATTGGGAGCACGGTTCTTTCGTTCATGTCCAGACAGGCGCCGAACATCAGGAGGGCTGGCTTCCAAGCAATGCCTATCAGCTTCCAGTTCGCGCCAATGTTTCGCCCGATATTTGACGGACTCGGCACGCTGACGCAGCTCCTCGCAGCAGCCGTGGCGGAATGGATAGCGCATGAATTCGTTTTCTGCTTTATCAAGACATCGCTCCTTTCCACGCTTTTGCCAATCGGATTTTTCCTAAGGGCGTTTGGACTCCGCGCAGGCGGCAACGCGCTGATAGGGATTTCGCTTTCGCTTTATTTTGTCTACCCGTTCATGATGATACAGGTGGGGGAGATGCTGAATAATTATTTCTCGCGGACAAACGAGGCGCTGGACCCCCTGACCTTCCCGCCGTTCTGCGCAGGCAACAAGCCGATTTGCTGCATGTCCATGGAAGGGACGGTCGCACCCGCCCCTGGCTCGCAGCAGTATATCAAGAACGGATTAGGATGGGAAACGGATGTCAATCAGCGGCTGAATCAGAGCATGGTGTTGAAAGGGGATTTCGCACTCACGATTTCAACCAGCATGATACCTATAGCCAGCAAAGGCACATTCTGCATGTACAACACCGGAGTCGCACGCGCCTATGGAAGTCTGATGAGCTTCCTGCCCGGCATCTGGGCGCCAGTCGCAGGGGTGGCGGGAGCAATAGTCAGCAATTTGATTTTCCTCAAGTGGACGACCCTGAGCTGGATAATCATCGTGATTTACCCGCTTTTCGGGGCGTTCCTGCTGCATTCGGCTTACGACGTGGTGTTCTTTGTTTTCATAGTGAGCCTGGTCATGCCCATACTGATGATATTCATAACCATAACACTGGCAAAGGAAATCGCGAAAGCACTTGGCACGGAAATAGACTTGAGCGCGCTTGAGAAGCTGATATGATGGGAACGGATGGAAGGTTTTCAAAATGGTGCTGATGGCAGAGCAGATGTGCAACCAGACGCTAGCCAACGGGCTGGCGAGCTTCGGCATACTTGGTAACGACTGGAAAATAGTGACCTTTCTCGCGCTCTTCTGCTCACTATTGGCACTTGTGCTCGCGAATATGCTCGCGAACTTCATTAGGAACCAGACACTCATCGCATGGACGAAATTTGAGCTTTTCCAGGTTGTCGGCACCGCAACGATATTCATATTCTGCGTAGCGTGGATAGCCGGAATGTGCAGTTTTGACATGGGATTGCTGGATGAACAGTACGCGGGCAGGAACATGTACGAAATCGTAGATAGCTATTTCCAATTCCTAAAAGGAGTGGGCAACGCGCTGTTCGGAATGATGATGTATACCTCGAAAGTGATTACACTGCTCCAGAAGATGACATACTACAGCAGCCCGTACGGGCTCGGAATGACCGACAACCCGCTTGATTCGCTCGGGCAGTTGAATTCCGTGCTGTTCTTCGCAGTCGGCGGTTACGTTACTTCGTACATGATGCTTGACCTGCAGTTCAAGATAATGGAGTATATGAGCTATGCAACGTTGCATTTCCTGCTTCCGTTCGGCATTTTCTTCCGTGCGTTCGCCCCCACAAGGGGCTTTGGCGGCGCGCTGATAGGAATATCCTTCGCGTTTTTCCTTTTCTATCCGATAACGGTCGTGTTCAACGACTATATTGTCCGCACAAGCGCAAATGAAGTCGAAACCGAGCTGAACAGCCAGGTCGCAAAGGCAACTGCGGACACTACGGCGGGAAACACGCCGACGGAAACCCCCATATCCCTCAAATCGACAGAATTTGGTGATGCGAATGCCTTGGGAACGATGACCTACGGGCTAGATTCGGCAACGATTTTCCTGCTGAAGCCGCTCTCACTGTATCTGATAGCCGCAGTGGTGCTGCCCGTTATAAATTTCATAATACTTGTGGAGATAACAAAGGGACTCACCGGGCTTTTGGGCGATGAAGTCGATATCACCAACTTGACAAGGATGATTTAGATGATTCCCGACATAACCTTGCACTACAACCTGTTCGGATGGGAGAGCCTCTGCTTCATCTGCGCGTTGATAGGCTTTTTCATCGCCCTCCTTGTCCACATGGCTTCAGAGGCAATGGGGCTGCCAAACCTGAAGATGTGGGCGAAATCGGAGTATATGCAGGTTGCTGCGAGCTTTCTCATAATCCTTCTGGCAATCGGAATGGCGAATGTCGGAATGAAGATTGGCGCGGACATGGCGACCGAGATTGCGAAAGCCAGCAATAACGCCGTGCTCGCCAACGCGTCCGCCAACGTGTCGAATGCGGACGACCCAGTGAAGATAGCGAAATCGTATCTGATAAACGGTCCGCTGACTTGTGAAGTTCACCTGTATGAATTGGTCCGTGCGATCAATCGGGCGATTGAAGGGCTCAATTCGCTGAGCATAAACCTAAGCAACGTCGAAGGAGTCGGACTGGGGTTCTTTTATGCAGGCAAGGTGAGCGCCACGCATTACGCCGCACAGAGCATCGCATACCTCTCCATATTTCATTATATACAGTACCATCTGCTTGATTTCTCGCAATACGTCATGCTCCAGATTTTCCTGCCCATTGGAATTATCCTGCGCACTTTCGCCCCAACACGGGGCGCAGGCGGGCTGATGATTGCGTTCGCGCTCGGATTCGCGTTCATCTTCCCGATTAGCTACCTTTTCATATTGGCGATAATGCCTCAGAATTCGCTTACCTGTGGAGATAAATTTGTGGCGCAGGCAAACGCAGCGTCCCCGCAGGCAGCGTATGCGAACGAATTCCTTTCCGATGATCCGTGCGCAAACAATGCCGGATCGACTGTGATGAAGATGATGAAATCCGAGGGAGACGCGGGGGAGCAGAGCGAAATAATGCAGATACTCTCGCTTCTCAATCAAATGTATCTGCAGGCGATATTCTACCCAATGGTATGCCTCATACTCACATTCACGTTCGTGCGCCAGACCAGTTCATTGTTCGGCACGGACCTTGCGGAAATCGGCAGGGGATTGATAAAGATAATTTAGGCGGCAGGGGAGATAGGCGACACGATAAACGCCGTCCATAGCGCCGGCGCGCAATTATTCCTATAGCCATATACCATAGTCCTGTAGTGTCCTGTGGTATAGTATATAGTGTGACAATCGAACTGAGCCGGCACGCCCGGCATCGCACCCGTCTGTGCCAAAAAACGTCCCATTTAAAAATTATTCACCAATAGATAACGCGGGAGATTGACGTGGCGTTTGAAATACCCAACCCTTATCGCGGGAATTACAAGTTGCTGATAATCATACCTCTGCTTCTCGTCCTGTGCTCGCTTTTCATCATTTTCCTCAACCCGCAGACGCAGATAAAGAAAGGCGTGGACTTCAAGGGAGGCACGCTGATTACCATGCAGGCGAACCAGTCGGTTGACACGCAGGCGCTTACTGCCGCGCTCACCAAAAAGGGATTCGCCGTTTCTTCCGCGAAATCTCTCCAGAATCCGAAAGGATACGAAATAGAGGTGGAGATAGAGCGGGACGAGAATTTGACGCGCGCCGAGGAGCTGAAGACCTCGTTCTTCGCGCAGGTGGACGAGGTGTCGCGGCTTGAGGCAGACGCATCCGTGCCGAACGCAAGCTCCGACGCGATTTCCGCCTATGCCGCTGCGAAAGCGGGAATAGACGAGACGTCGAACGGGATTTTCGCGATTGCCAATCTCCCGCAGAACGCGGGAAGCGTGAACGGCACGAACGCGCTCAAGGCGAAGGTGAATGCCGCGTACCGCGGGATAACGGATGAGAACGCCGCGCGGCTGGCTGATGCGCTGTCCGGCGTGGTTACGTACGAAAGCGCGTCCTTCAACGAGGTTTCCTCCTCGCTTTCGGAAAAATTCCTTGAGAAGGCGACCAGCACCGTGCTTTATTCCACCGTGCTTGTCTGCATAGTCGTATTCCTTATTTTCAAGACGTTCGTGCCGAGCGCGGCGGTTCTTATCGGCGCGGGCGCGGACGTGATAATCGCGCTTGGCGCAATGGGGTTGTTCGGCATCCCGCTCACGCTCGCCTCGTTCGCGGCTCTCCTCATGCTGGTGGGATTCTCGCTTGACACCGACGTGCTTCTGACAATGCGCGTGATAAAGAGAAAGGAAGGCGACGCAAGAGGGCGGGCTTACGAGGCGATGAAAACCGGGCTGACCATGAGCATGGCGCTTATGCTTTCGTTCATCTGCCTGTTCATCCTCGCATCGCTCACGCACATCAATACTTACTACGAGATTTCCGCGGTCGCAATCGCGGGGCTGGTTGGCGACGTGTTCGCCACGTGGTTCCTGAACGCCGTGATATTGCTGCGCCACGTGGAGAAGGGCGGGCACACTGGCGAGAGCGAAAAGGGGGTTGTTTCCTCGCTGTTCTCGAGTTGAACGAACGGGTATTTTCATGATTTCCAAAAACGAACTGTTGGGCGGCATGAGAAGCCGCGATGTGCTGGCGGTCTTCGCCTTCACGCTAATCGCCTGCGCGATGATGCAGCTGAACAAGCCGCTCGGCGTGCCAATCTACATCATCTCGCTTTTGCTAATCGCCATCGCATCCTCATTCCTGCACAAGGACAATTTGCGCGTGGCTGCGCTTCTGGCAATTGTGCTTTTGTCCGCGTTCTCGATTTGGTCGAACGGCGTGAAATTCGGGATTGATTTCTCGGGCGGAGTGCGGATTCCGATTCTCCTTGAGCAGCCGGTGGATTCCGTGACAATGGAGGAGATGGTCAGCACGATAAAGACGCGCGCCGCCTCGTTCGGATTGACCGAGGTGAAGGTGCGCCCGATTGGCGACTCGGAAATTTACGTCGAGCTTCCGCAGAGCAGCCCGCAGCTCATCAAGGACGTCGAGGACATCCTCTCGCAGCAGGGGGCATATCAGGGAGTGGTTGATGGAAAAGTCGCGATAACCGGCAGCGAGATTTATTCCGGCTCGATTTACCGCGTGCCCGCGCAATACCTGCAAGGGGCGGACTGGGGCGTGAGCTTCACCGTGACGCAGGCGGGCGCGAACAATTTCGCGCAGGTGGCGCTCGGCAAGGCGAACTATCCTCTATACATGTTCCTTGACCGCCCGCAGAACGCGATTATTGTAATCAACGAAAGCGAACTCATGGCTGGCGCGAAAAAGCAGCTGACGCCGGTTTCCAGGGCAAAGGCGCTTGAACTTGTCGCCTCGGCGATGGCGCTTGAAGGAGACAACATCACCGTTTATGTCGAGGAGGACATTGCAGACAATTTCACGCTTGTGCCGAAGAACAACAAGACCAAGGCATTTGTAACTTCGGGAAGTCCGATTGCCCCGAAGCTTGCCGCGGCAGGGTTTGATGTTTATGAAAGGAGCGGCGAGGAGATGACTCCGAGCTACGTCGTCCAGCCCGCGTCGCCGACATCGGACGCAGTTACCACCTGGAAAGCGGTCGGGCTGCTTTCCGCCCCGCGCCTCGTGGCGTCGGTTACCGAAGGCATACCCAATTTCGGATACACCATCAACGGACCGGCACAGGGCGATAGCGCGATTGCGAGGGCGAACGACGCGCTCAAGAAGGAACGCGACTTGCAGTCGCTCCTGAAGGGAGGCGCGCTGCCAGTGCAAATCACCATCGGCTCGAAAACAATCGTGCCCGCGCCGCTCGGCGAGGAATTCCTGCGGCTCTCGCTCATCGGCATCGCATTCGCGCTCGCCGTTGTTTCGCTCATGGTGGCAATACGCTACCGCAACCTGAAGATAGTCGCGCCCATGATGTTCATCAGCTTCGCGGAAATACTCATCATGATGGCGGTGATTGGCTCGTTCACCATTGACCTTGCTGCGATGGCGGGAATTCTCGCGGCAATCGGCGTGAGCGTGGATGCGCAAATCATCGTAACGGACGAACTTCTGAAGAAGGAGGAGGAGTCGAAGAAGAGAATTGACAAGGCATTCACGATTATCACCACGTCGGTAATGGTGGCGGTCGTTGCCATGCTGCCCCTGCTCCTGCTGTCCGGCTTGGTGGAAATCATCGGCTTTGCCACCTCCACCGTGCTCGGCTCGCTTCTCGGCCTGTTCATCTCGCGCCCGGCATACGGGGCGATAGCCGAGAGGATATTTGAGTAAAAGACGGCGGAAAGAATTCTGTTTTTTCTTTTCAGTTTGTTCTTTCTTTTTCTGTTCGGCTTATTCTTTCTTTTTTCTGATTTGCTTCAGCTCTCTTCCGGCGATTTCCAGCGCGAACGAGCAGAGCGAATTGAGCATTGGCAGTATGTAGAAGGGAAGCGCGAAGCCGATTATTGCCCCGGTAATTATGCGCAGGAGGTTGCTGCTCTCGCGCAAGCCGAACAGCTGCGTGAAGCCGTCAATCGCTATGGGAACTGCCGCAGCGACGAGCAGCCACTTGCTCGGCCATTCCTCTGACTCTATTTTCCGCACGAAGGGCAGCGCGAGAAGCCCGAGCAGCATTGAAAGGTAGATTGCCACGTCGCGCGCGCAGACGGGAATCTTGTAGCCGGTCTTATCGGCGTAGAGAAGCTCGTTTGCGCGGCTTGACGAAAATTCGCTTGTGGGAAGGCAATCTCCAATAGTTATGCTGCCGCCGACGGAGGATTTGAAAATGCACAGCGAGCGGCTGGCGAGCTGGTGGCAGGTGGGCGAAAACGCGAGGTAGAACAGGTTGCCCGTTTCCGCGTCCTGCGAGGCGACGAGGGGGGCGGTGAAAATAAGCCCGTTGAAGAGAATAAGCACGGTGAGGAGGAAAACATACGGCGCCTTTGTGCCTTGCATGCAGGGTTTGGCGTGCCGCAGTCTTTTAAAGATGATTCACGGAAATAGAAACCACAATCCGAGTATGGGCCCGTAAGCGAAAACAGTGTTTTCCCGGGAAGCTCAGCTTGGATAGAGCGACACTCTCCTAACTTGCACCCTGATTGCTGGGAGCAAGGTGAAGGTCGTGAGTTCAATCCCAATCCCTTTTCTTTTCGTCGTTTTCGGCGAACCGAAAACTTCGCGGAAAAATCCTTCGGATTTTCCCGTCGAAAAGAAAAGGTCTAGGGTTTACCCCAAAAGAAAAGGCGGGGAGGACTCTTAAGGGTGAACAAATCTCACCGGGCCCGTTTTTTATTTTCAAAACCCTAGAAGCGTTTTTAACCATCATGCTCGAAGTGGTCTTATGGTTTCACGATTGTCGGAATTGTTCGTCGAGGGAGTGAAGAACACCGCGCAGGGGGAGATAGCCATACTGTTCTCCGGCGGGCTGGACAGCACACTGATTGCCACCGTGGCAAGGCAGTTCACCACCAAGCCGCTGCTTGTCACCGCGGGAATCGCCGGCAGCCAGGATTTGGAAGCCGCACGGAAAATCGCAAAGGAGCTTGACTTGCCGCACAAGGAAGTGGTGCTTACCGAGGACGAAATAGTCAAGGTCTACAAGAAATGCTACAAGATACGGAAGGGCGACCTCCTGAAAGTCGAGCTGATGGTTCCCGTATTCTCCTGCTGCCGCGAAGCCGCGCGCGCGGGCAAGTGGAAAATACTCTCGGGCTCGGGCGCGGAGGAATTGTTCATCGGATATGACAGGTATTTCAAATACAAGGGCAAACAGCTTGAAAAGCTCCTCGTAAAGGAGATTGCCGACCTGCCAAACGGCGACTGCGGGGCACAGGATTTGATTGCCAAGAATTTCGGCATACGCGCCGCTTTCCCGTTCCTCTATCCTCCGTTCGTGAAGGAAGTCCTTGCCACGCCGCTCAAGGAACGGCTCGGAACGAGGGAGGACAAAAAACCGCTGCTGCGAAAAATCGCGTCCGCGCTCGATGTGCCGCAGGACGCGATTGACCGGAAGAAAAAGGCGATGCAATACGGCAGCGGCGTGCACAAGATACTTGTCAAGCGGATAAAGGAAATCGAGGAGGAGCTGCAGATAAAGGAGGAATTGCGGCAAAGGAAGCTGCAGCAAAAATACGGGGACAAATACAGGAAGAAAAAGGAATAGAAGGAAAAAGCTGCTTTGAAACATATTTATATAGCGAGCGCTTTCGCTGAGGGGAGGGAAAAAATTGAAAAAAGAAAAGGAACTTGACAAGCGCCATTAAATCGGGCGAGGAGTTGCGTTTGTGCGCGGAGGCAATGCGTCTCCAGGCGCCCTTGGCTGCATTGTGTGGCTAAGCGCGCTGTTCGGAGCAAGCGCCTTTGCGATTTCCGCCTTAAGCTCCTGCACCTGCTTATCCACCCATTCGTTCTTATCCGCATTCTTCACGTGCCCGAGTATTTCACTTGCCTTTTGCGCGTAGCCGAGCTTGGCGGCTTTCTCTGCTATTTCGAGGAGGCGCGATTCGACTTCGTAAGCGGATATGTTCGCTCTCCACTGCCTGTGCTCATGCGTCCGCTCTTCCCCGTGCTCAATTGCATCCAACACCAGCTCAACTGCGGCGTCGAATGACTTGAGGGGCGATTCGCCTATTTTGTGCTGCGCCTCTGCCAGCTGGAACAGGACACGAGTGCGCGAATAAAACTCGAGGTGCTTGTGCCGATTTGTTGCAAACTCAAATACCTCATCGAGAATTGAAAACGGGATAATACCGAGAATCACTTTCTTTGCAACTGCAACCTCAAGAAGCGCCGAGACGTAGAAGTGGGGCGTCTCGAAACTGTGCGCGAATTCATCTGCGCGGTTAAGCAACTTCTTCTCAAGCTCCGAATGCCCGTGTTCGCGCATCAGCCGTGACAGGAGCAGGAGTTCGCCCACCACCGAAATGCGTTCGCCATATACTCTCTTGGTATCGTTCCAGTATATTGAAAGATTCGAAGACGCATCCAACTCGGAATAGGCGAGCGCGGTTTTCACAGGGTCTACGCCCATCATATTTTCATACACCGCAAGATCGCGGTAGCAGAATGCGGTCTCCGAATCGGGGTTTGTATATTTTGAAAAGTAATGAGGGATTAGCTCGCGGGCAGTGTCAAACGACTTCGCCGGGTCGTATCCCGCCAGCCGGAGGGCTATTGCCACATTCTCGTGGCAGAAGTGGTCTTCCGATTCGTTTGCAGCCGCAAGCGCCAAGCCCAGTGTGTTGTATATAAAATCGGAATCTGCACTCTTGGCAGTCGCAATCATGCTTACTGCGACAAGCGCGTCTGACCTTGCGCGCGGCTCTTTGCATTCAAGCGCGGTTTTCTGCGCGAAGTTGAAATTGGATTTGAAGGCGGCGTCTATGGCAGAAAGGACGCGCGGCCTGTCGTTGTCGAAAGTGAAATTGTCGATAATCTCGGACAATGTGGATGCCCCGGAACCTGAATATACCTCTCTTCTGTGAACTGCGGCGTGGTATGACCCGTTGAGCCCGCAGAAATCAGCAATGCTCGTGGAACTTGCAATTATCTCCAGGTCGCTTTCGAAAGTATATGTATATGCCATATTACCACCTTACTACACTTTAAGCAACAGAGTGTTTATAATTGTATGTATCTGAATGGGTAAAAATAGGAAGCGTGCTCACTTCTTTTTCAGATTTGAGCTGTGGCTCAAATACAGAAAAAATCTTCTTAAGCCCGAGATTTTTTCTTCCCCGAAATAAACAGGTGCTCCAAGTCGTATGGGGAAAGCTCGATTTGCGAGGACACGTCAATGTCCGGCGACATTTTTTTCACGAACTCCTCGAATATTTTCCTCGGCTGGCGCGTGACGTCAATGCTCTGCGACTTTATCGCTATCATTCCCCAGCCGCCCTTCTTGAGGAAAAGCCCGCTGTTGCGCAGGAAAATTTCGTCCTGGTCGGGCTGCGCGACGTCCTGATAAATGACATCCACTTCTCCAACGCTGTCGGCATATTCCTGCGGCATGCGCGCGTCGCCCATTATCGGGAGCATGTTTTCGCGCTTTTCGCAGACTGAAATGAGGTCGCGCATGGAGCGCTGCGCGAATTCCACGCAATACACCCCGCCGTCTGGACCCACGATGTCGGAGACGTGCGATGGAGTGGTGCCAGTGGATGCGCCAAGATAAAGTACGATTGAACCGGGCTTTATGGGCATTTCCTTCAGCCCCTTGTGTATGGCTGCCGCGAGCTTGCTTCTGAAAAGGTCCCACATGCGGTATTCCACGCCGTCAACCACGACGAGCTTCTCGCCGTAGACGCGCGTGCCGGGCGCGAGATTTTTGGTGGCAAGCCGGCCATCAATCAGGTAAACTCCGGGGAATTTTTCTTCGAGCATGGCAGCACCATTGCGGGAAATGCAAAAATAAAAGCGGGCTCGGTCCATAGGGGGCGCAGCCCCCTGAGGGTTCATACAGTCGTGCGCACACGACTTATGAACAAGTCGAGCAGCGGCTCGACTCTGTTCACCCCCAATTTTAACACGCTAACATTAGTCAATACGTCCAATTAATAAAAAAGCGGGCTCGGTGGGAGCGCCGCCGAAAGGCGGCGCGTTTTCGAGCCGACGGACGCATGCAAAGCATGCGGACGCGAAGTTGCCGCAGGCAACAATGAGCTCGAAACACCGAAACGCTTTTTGGAACAAAAAGCGGGCTCGGTGGGATTTTTGGGCGGAAGCGCTTGCCGCGCTCGCAGCAAGAATTTCCGGAACCCACGGCTTTCTGGTTTCCTCAGACTTTTTTGTCTCTTCGCCTTCAACCCGCAATCGGATTGGAGTGTTAAAAGCCAGACACTCTAGGCCAAGCTGAGTTACGAGCCCGCTATTACGTGAATTCCTGCTTCAAAACCTTTTAATAGTTATAGTGAGAGTTATGCCAGAAGGCATGCGCGGAATTTTCACGGCTTGCGCGATTGATGCGGAGGCGGCACCATGAAGAATATCATGTGGTTTTCGGAAATCAGGAAAGGCAATCTCGCGGAAGTTGGCGGCAAGGGCGCGAATCTGGGCGAGATGGCTTCAATCAACCTGCCAGTGCCGACCGGCTTCGTGGTGACCGCGAGCGCGTATTTCTACTTCATAAGGCAGAACGGAATAGAGCAGGCGATAAAGGAAATGACCTCCGACCTAGACGTGGAAAACAGCGACGAGCTTGCCAAGGCATCGGACTACATACGCAACAAGATACTTTGCGGGCAAGTGCCGCCGGATTTAAGAAACGAGATACTCTCCGCCTACAAGAGCATGATAAAGGAGGGGCGCGAGCCCTTTGTCGCCGTCCGCTCCTCGGCGACTGCGGAGGACTTGCCCGAAGCGAGCTTCGCAGGACAGCAATCCACTTACTTGAATATTGTAGGTGCGGAGAACTGCATGCAATCGGTCAAGGAATGCTGGGCTTCGCTTTTCGAGCCGCGCTCAATCTATTACCGGACGACGAACAAATTCGACCACCTCCGAGTCGGGCTCGCCTCCGTGGTGCAGACAATGGTCCAGTCCGAGAAGGCGGGCGTGATGTTCACAGTGGATCCGGTCACGCAGAACAGGAACAAAATCGCAATCGAGGGCGCGTATGGCTTGGGCGAAGTGGTGGTGTCCGGCTCAGTCACGCCAGACAGGTATATTGTGGACAAGAATTCGCTTGCCATTGACCTCAAGGACGTGGCTAAGCAGACGTGGATGACCACCAAGGTCGGCGACCACGACGAGAACGTGAATATCAAGGAGGAGATGCAGTCGAGGCAGAAGCTCACCGACCCGCAGATAGTCGAGCTTGCGAAACTCGGCAAGCGAATCGAGCAGCACTACGGAAAGCCGCAGGACATCGAATGGGCGGTCTCCGACGGGAAACTGTTCATAGTTCAGTCGCGCCCCATCACCACGCTTCGCGCGGAAGTGATGAAAGAGGCGACCAGCGCGCTTGCGGGAGTGCAGGCGATTGGCGGGCAGGAACCGCGCAAGATGATTGTTGAGCCGGCGCAGAAGCCCTCGCAGCCGATAGTGCTTGGGCCGGCGGTGGCAGCAGTGGAACAACCAAAAACAGGGGGTGTGAAGATGGCAGGGAATGAAACGGGCGGAGACAAGGTTGTTGCGCGCGGACTCGCATCCTCGCCGGGAGTGGGCAAGGGGAAAGTAGTCATACTCGCAAGCCCCAAGGAAATCGGGCGGGTGCAGAAAGGAGACGTGCTCGTGACGGAGATGACCACGCCGGACTTCGTGCCTGCCATGAAAAAGGCGGTGGCGATTGTAACCAATTCGGGAGGCATGACCTGCCATGCGGCGATTGTGAGCCGCGAAATGGGAATCCCCTGCATCGTCGGGACAAAGAACGCGACCTCCGTTCTCAAGGAGGGGCAGTTCGTGACAGTTGACGCTTCGCGCGGCATGGTGTATGACGGCGATGTTGCGTCATTGGGGCAGGAAAAGAAGGAGGAGAACGCCGTGGCTTCGGCCGGAGGGGCGGGCGCATCGTCGCAATCTGGCGCGGGCGTGCTTCCCGTGCCGATGACCGGCACAAAAATATACGTGAACCTCGCGGAAGTCGACCTTGCGGGAAAAGTTTCCAAGCTCCCGTGCGACGGCGTCGGGCTGCTCCGCGCGGAGTTCATGATTGGCGACATAGGCGAGCACCCCAAGAAAATGATAAAGGAGGGAAGGGGGCAGGAATTCACCGACCGGCTCGCGGAGAAGCTGCGGACTTTTGCCACGGCGTTCTACCCGCGCCCGGTGGTTTATCGCGCAACGGACTTCAAGACGAACGAATACCGCAACCTGCGCGGCGGCGAGGAGTTCGAGCCGAAGGAGGCGAACCCCATGATGGGCTACCGCGGCTGCGCGCGCTACATTTCCGAGCCCGAAGTTTTCGCGCTGGAGTTGAACGCGATAAAGAAGGTGCGCGACGAATACGGGATGAAAAACCTCTGGCTCATGCTGCCGTTCGTGCGGAGGATTGGCGAAATCCGCGCCATAAAGGAAATGCTCAAGGAGCGCGGCATCCACCGGACGCGCGACTTCAAGCTCTGGATAATGGTGGAGGTTCCCTCGACGGTATTCCTGATTGACGAATTCTGCCAGGAGGGGATTGACGGCGTTTCAATCGGCACCAACGACCTCACGCAACTCATACTCGGAATAGACCGCGACAACGCCACGCTTGCGGAAGGGTTCGACGAGCGCAACCACGCCGTGCTTCGTGCGCTTGAGATGGTAATCAAGACGTGCGCGGAGAACAAGGTGACCTGCTCGCTTTGCGGACAGGCGCCGTCGGTTTATCCCGATTTCGCGGAGAAGCTCGTGGAATTCGGGATAACGAGCATGTCCGTGAACCCCGACGCCGTCGAGAGGACGAGAAGAGTGGTGGCTTCGGCGGAGATGAAGGTGCTGCTGAAGCGGCTTTCCATGCTCACGGGCGAAACAAAATCCGAGCACAAAAGCTCGCTGGAGGAGTGAGAAAATGCGCTTGTTGATATTGCTTTCGCTCCTAATTCCCGCGCTGCTGCTCGGCTGCATAGGCGGGCAGAACACGGACAAAGGCGCCGGAAACATTTCAAACGGAGGAGAAATCATGAAAAACCAGACGCAAGGCACGCTTGTCGCTGCAAAGGGGGACACCGTGCAGGTGGATTACATTGGAAAACTCGAGAACGGGACGGTGTTCGACACCAGCATTGCCGCTGAGGCGAAGAAAGCGGGACTGCCGCTCCGCGACAAGTACGATTTTCTGGAGTTCAAGGTCGGCGCAGGGCAGATGATATCGGGATTCGACTCGGCGGTTGTCGGGATGAGAGAGGGCGAAGTGAAAACCGTCCGGCTCGCGCCCTCGGAAGCGTACGGCGAGAGGGACGAGGCGAGAGTACTTTCAATACCGATTGACAAGATTGGGAATTCCGGCGACATCAAGGCCGGGAGCGTGCTTTACGCGCAGAACGGCGCGAGCGCGACGGTCATCGAGGTCAAGGACGGGGTTGCGAAGGTTGATTTCAACCATGAGCTTGCGGGCAAGCCGCTGGTGTTCACAATAACAATGGTAAAAGTGATAAAAAAGTAGAACGTTCTGAAAAGCAGAACAGATGTTCATTTTTTGCGAACGTTTATAATTCCTGTTGCCAAAATGCGCACCATGTTCGCACTGGAAAGAATCATTCCCTCGAAAGCAAGACGTGGAATATTGCGAGTATTTTTGGTTGGGCGCGACCAGCCCTGGAATGTGCGCCAACTTGCAAAAAAAGTTGGAATTTCCCCTTCGCTTGCATTGAGCGAGCTGAAAAATCTTGAAGCCGCAGGAATTCTTGAAAGAAGCATGCTGGGAGAGCAGTCCCTGTATCGCGCAAACAAAAAGTGCGAGGTGGCGAGCGAACTTAAGGCAATGCTTGAAAAGGAGCTGGATGCTGCGGAAATCATCAAAATGCGGCTGCGCGAGATAGCCGGAATAAGGATTGCGTTCATATTCGGCTCTTACGCGAAAGGCGGCTGGAATTTGAAAAGCGATATAGATGTTTTCATCATAGGCGCGCCAGAACTTGGGAAGTTGAATGTAAAAATAAACGAACTTGAAGGCGAACTTGGCAAGGGCATGGATTATTTTGTCGTAGGAGAAGAAGAATACCGCCGCAAATTGCGCAGAGGGGGATTTGTGAAATCCGTGCGCAACTCAAAAAAGGTTTTTCTGACAGGGGATGAGAATGAGCTTAAGCGACTTGATTAAGGGCGGCAAGGCAAGAAGGTTGGATGCGGATCCGCAGCAAATCAAAAGCCTTCTTGCAATTGCGGAACGGGATTTGAGAGTGGCAGAAATACTGTTGGAAAAAAGCCCTGACGCGAGTTTTATGCATTCTTACAATGCCATTCTACAGTGCTGCCGCGCACTTATGTTCTGGCATGGATACAGGGCAACGGAAGACGAACATAAAACTGCGATTGCTTTTGCGGGCGAAACCATGCCAGGTTTTCAGCAGATGCCGGAGCTGGACCGCATGAGAAGAAAACGACACATTGCAACCTATGACGAAGCGGATACTGTTTCGCGGCACGAGGCGGAACATGCAGCGGACATTGCAAAATCGTTTTATGCGCTCGTGTCTAAAAAAGTCGGGGAAAAACGGCGTTGAGTTGATTTTGTGAGAATAATCCTGCAGTTTCCGGAAGGGCTCAAAGTAAAGGCAATGGAAGCGGCAGCCAAGCTTGAGAAGGAAGGGCACGAAGTATTCGTGGCGGCAGCGCCCTGCTTTGGCGCGTGCGACCTGTGCCTTGATGAAGCGCGAAGCGTGGGGGCGGACAAAATAATCCACTACGGGCACGCGGAATTTGTGAAGATGAGGAAGAATTCGGGTATTGAAATTGAGTATATTCCTTACTTTTTAGAAGTGGATTGGAAAGCGGCGGAGAAAATGCTTGCGAAAGCGGCGAAGCTTTTGAAAGAGAATCGAGTGAAAAAAGTGGCGCTTGCCTTCCCTGTGCAGCATCTTGAGAATTCCAAACGGGTGAAAAAGATACTTGAGAAAAAAGGGCTGCGCGTGGTTTTGGGAAAAGGATGGGAGCACGTGCGGCATGCAGGGCAGGTTCTTGGGTGCGATTCGGGCGCTGCAGATGTTGAGGGCGCGGACGCGGTTGTTTATTTCGGAGGGGGAAAATTCCACCCGACGAATATTTCATCTGAAAGGCCGGTCCTCTGCGCAGACCCGCACCTTATGGATGCGTACTGGATAAATGACGAGATAAGAAGAGTGGAGAAGAAAAGGCGCGGCTCCATGCTCGCGGCAAGCCAGGCGAAACGGTTCGGGATACTCGTTTCGACAAAATGCGGGCAGAACAATTTGGTGGGCGCGCGGCTGGCGAAAAAGCTTCTTGAGAAAAAGGGGAAACTGGCGATGATACTCGTGGCAAATGAGCTGAATCCGATTGCGCTTGGAAATTTCATGTCCTTTGATGCGTATGTGAATACTGCCTGCCCAAGGATAAATGACGATACAGAGGCATACGGCAAGCCGATTGTGAATGTGGCGGATTTGAAGCGGCTGCTCGTGCTGATTGATGCGGCGAACGGATAGCGCGGGACGCAGTGCGGGCTGCTCGGATTGGAAATTCCGCGCTGCGCAAAAGAAGCGCGGGACGAATAACCGTTGGCTATTTATTGCTTCTTTTTCACTTCAAAGCCCGTGGAATAGCGAGGTGTGCTTATGGCGATAATTCTTGGGCTTACAGGCGAGAACTGCGCGGGCAAGGGAACGGTTGCGGACTATCTCGTGAAAAAGGGATTCTACTACTATTCGCTGTCGGACGTGATACGCGAGGAGCTTGCGAACGAGGGGCGCAAGATAACCCGCGAGGCGCTCATTGCCAAGGGAAACGCGCTTAGGAAGAATTTTGGCGCGGACGTGCTTGCCAAGAGGACGATTGCCAAGCTTCAGGCAGACAGGAATTATGTGATTGACTCCATTAGAAATCCTGCGGAAGCAAAGGCGCTTCTTGCAACCGGAAAAATGACGCTAATATATGTCACCGCGCCGCCGGAGAAGCGGTTCGGGAGGATGAAGGCGAGGCGGCGCGAGGGCGACCCGCGCTCGATTGACGCGTTCAAGCTCATTGACAAAATGGAACTTGCCTCAAAGGACGAATACGGACAGAAGCTTGAGG
>Ga0172369_10000873_pt1 | contig 44863 bp, 104 predicted proteins | sample LakKiv25m_FD_114539 | JGI IMG/M metagenome (GOLD analysis project Ga0172369, IMG submission 114539) | Freshwater microbial communities from Kabuno Bay, South-Kivu, Congo - kab_022012_11.25m | ecosystem: Environmental > Aquatic > Freshwater > Lake | place: Democratic Republic of the Congo...
AGAAATAACTACCCGAATTCTGCTTTGTGGAAGTGTCTGATCCGTTGGGAATGGATGGTCGGAGTTGTCGTCCCGTATAATACTGATGGGAAATTCCGCGCTGCTAAAGTCCAACTCTTGGAACAGATGGACAATTCCTAGAATCACAACACAAACCATGCTATAATCTTTTCAACCGGAGAACCAACGTGCCCATCGAAATCCGAAGCAAATATTCTAACGGAATCCTCCTCTCCCTGGAGGCAGATTCCTTGCGATATGCCAACCTGCAAAATGCTGATCTGCGAGATGCATCCCTGCGAGGCGCAAATCTGCAAGGTGCTAATTTGACAAATGCTAATCTGCAATGTGCTGACCTGCGATATGCAAACCTGCAAGGTGCCAATCTGCAAAATGTCAATCTGACAGCAGCAAACTTGACAGCAGCAAACTTGAGCACCGCCAACCTGCAAAATGCTGATCTGCGAGATGCATCCCTGCGGGATGCCGACTTGACCGGTGCCAACCTGAGCGGCGCCAAGGGCTTGCTGAATGCATCCGAGTGGATCACCAAAAATCTGCAACAAACTCCCGAAGGGATCATCTGTTTCAAATGCATCGGCGGAACTGATTTCCCTTGGCCAAAGCATTGGCCAGAACCCAAACCCGGCGCAATTTTGACTGAAATCGTGAACCCTTGTCTAACCAGTACCTGTGCTTCAGGAGTCAACGTCGCAACTGAAGCATGGTGCAGAAATAACTACCCGAATTCTGCTTTGTGGAAATGTTTGATCCGTTGGGAATGGATGATCGATGCCGTGGTCCCATATCAAACTGACGGAAAATTCCGCGCTGCTAAAGTCCAATTGCTGGAACAGATGAGTAAATTTTGGATATGACTGGGCCTTCGATTTCGAAGAAAAAGAACCTCGCTCTGGAGAGAACATTAAGGACAACTCTGCTTTGCCAATTATTTACGCTATCGCAGCTTCGTAATGTATACCGATCCATTAACCTGTATATATTACGAAGCGACATCGAACAATTCCTCTCTACCCAAAATGAAGCTCCTTCGGCTGAACTAAATCAAAAATTTATCTCAAAAGCTTCGACTCGATGAAAGTTGAGAATAAATACCTAAAACCTTCGATAACAATATTCTATTATCTATCTTTGTCTCTAATAAGCCCCAATCAAATCTTAAATTCATCGGAACCCTCTCCTCGCTTGCCCCAATTTGCCCCAGAACCGCTAAATCTGGCATTTCGAGCACTTCGGATCTTTCTTTTAAATTGGAATCTGAAACGAAAAAAGTCTCCTAACCTGAGATTTCGAGCGAATTTGGCTGGATTGAACCCAAATTGGGGCAAATTGGGGCAGAAGATCTAGGCAATAAAATGTGCAAATAACTGTACAATGAAATATGCAAGCTATGAGTTTATCAATTGTTGTTTTATCGATAGGAAAACCTCTCGATAAAAGTGGCAAGTTCCAGTGCGCGAAAGGGGTCTCGTCGGCTGGCGAGGCAGCCTGTTTAAATATAGCCAGAGGATATTGACAAGGAAGGCAGGCCGTGCTATAATAAACCAGTGAAGCGAGGAGGCAGGGATGCGAGTTTGGTCACATATTACGAAAGCGCAGTGGCGGCAATTGGAGAGAGGACGATTGCGTGCAGATGCTGCGCTGGTGATGAAAAGGAATCCATATTACATTGTGGCCTATCGCTGGATGATTAAGCAGATGGAGAAGCGAATAGGGGTAGCGCCTGAAGGCGTAACGTTTCCGTTATGGGCATGGCGAGCATATGATGGAGAAGTTGCCCGTCCAGACATTGAGAATGATGATATATATATAGGATGCGATGATTACATGGTTAGATTAGATATACCTGATGATCAGGTATTGGTATCAGATTTTAATTTATGGCACAATGTATTAAACTTCAGTTATTTACCGAAGAATGATGAAGAAGCTCGGATGATAGAAGAGCATTGGAAGACTCCTTATCGTTCAGATATACGGACAGAAGACATGTTGCCCTGGGACGCAAAATTTAGCATTTGCAAAGCAGAGATAATGATAGCAACAGGGGATGTGGAGTATGCTAAATTCAAGGCAATGGAATTGGCTTATGGAGAATCGTGGGAACAGATATTTGATTCTGGATATAGTGTTGAGGGATATGCGGATGAGAATCCGCGTTTACAGGCAGTGGCCTGGGAATTCACATTAGATCAGGTATGTGGTTTAGAGCATATCAATCGAAGGCGAAAATTAGGAGAAATTTGGGCAGCATATAAAGGATGGAGACAGAGCAGAAGATTTTGGAAGAATTATAGACCGAGCGAGGAAGAAATTCGGTGGCAAGAAGTACTCAAATGGTAATGGAATGTTTGATCACTAGGGAAATTAAACCCAAATTTCAAGAATTATGCCTCGCAAACCCGCATTCCTTCGTTGAGGTTCAATTTTCCCTAGTGATCAAACATACGAAATAGGAATTCCGAAAAAGGTCTTGACAGGGAGGTAAGGCAGAGGTATAATAAAGGTGTTGAAGCGAGCAGGAGCGCGTTAGCTGCTGTTAGCAAATGTAGCCAAGCAAAGGGGCTTGAATAAAGTTCCCGACGAAGCGAGTTCCTCTAAATTTTAATAAGAGGACACGGAACATCAAAGGGATGAGCCGTCATTTAATAAAAGGCTACGGCTTCTAGGCGACGTAGGTACAATCGCGTGGGAATCGATTATATTAAGGTCCCGCTCTGCTGTAGGAGAGGAGCATACAGCACAAATTTCACGTTAGATTAAAGCCCCACCGTCGGATGGAGGATGCGTTCTGTATCCTCCAGCAATACCCTCACTCTTCCCCAGGTGAGGGTATTGCTATATGTAGAAGACTTCCTTATTTGGATATGGATGAAGTTGTAATTCGGGTCAAATTTCGAAGAATCCGTTTAATTTCCCCTAGTGAAAGATCCAACATTTTACAGAATCGAGTCAAAATTCAATTTTCGATCATGTAATAATAAACGGATTTTTGAAGTTTCATTTTAAGCAACCGAGAGGGGACGTATTGGATACAGTTTCAGTGAAAGAAACTTCAAGAATGAATAAGGAGCCAATTTTCGTAATCTTCCCAATTGATTTGGTTGATATACAGTTTCCAGGCGAAGGGTTCAGCGATAGGGTCATGACCAGCTTGAGCGGCGAGGGCTTGAGCAGCGGAGTGAACGAACTCAGCGAAGAGGGTTCGGATTCGTTTTTTTCTCACAAAGGAACGGATATGCAATTTTTTCAAAGAGTTGAAAATATCTTTATTCAATTGTTTTACTTTTTCAGAAGCGTTCATGGAGAGGGATCCTTGAGGAGGAATCATAACACCCTCTGATTTATGAGTCAAGAGGGTGTTATGAAGAATTCGAGGGATTAATATCTTAAGAATTTTTCAGATCTTTCTCTCAGATTATCACCAGAATATATGACTTGAGATCTTCTTAGTTCCTTCATCAGGTTAGATTTTGTTTCAAAGATTTCTTCGAAATTGCCTTCTTGGGGTAGATTTTCCAATTGGTACAAAATATCTTTTACCCGAGCTACTTTCTCATCGAATTCTTTTTGTGCTCTTTGTTGTCCATTCTTACAATCTAAGGAATCGGAGTCATAGTCAACTCTAGCGAAGACTTCATAAGTATTTGTATCATCTTCTCCTCCCCAGAGGAGAAGATTTTTCTTTGAAGGAAAGCCAATTCTTCTATAGCTTCATTAAGGTCATCTGTTTCATGACAGATACCTGAATCTGCTTCTCCGAACCAATATACCGCGAATTTCTTTTTCATTAGTTACTCCAAGGGACAAAAGTATTATCGAGGGACCAAGTAGCCCAAGCAGGGATGCTTTGATCTTTTAGAATAATAGCGACATGGCGGTCAGAGACATCCTCTTTTTTAGGGCGACCTTTTCTAGGTTCTTTATCGGTAACGACCATAAACTTTTTAGCATGAGGATTTTTATCCACATCGGTCCAGACAGAGAGTTTAGCGCGGACATCATTAGCGACACCAGTTTCCTGTGAATCCTTTTCGAGTGCAGCGATAAGGGTTTTGATTTCGATGCCAGTTTCGCCATAGGCGAGGAGAGTAGAATAGATACGGTCAGTACGGGTACCTAAGCGGAAGGGTGAGTCATTCATTATCAGTTCTCCAGATTTCGAGGGTGAGACAGGCTTGTTTTTTCGAATGAATCCAATTGGATTCCATTAGCTTCAAGGATACCGATCAATTGATTGATCGGTCCTACTAAGATTTCGAGGGATATGTTCATAGCTTTATAGAACTTTTGGGCTTGAGCAATAGCATCAACTATTTGGTCTTCATCGAAGAGTTCACAAGTTAGAGAGTCATTGCTTCTATCATTAATGATGATACCATATTGTTCCATGGCTTATACTCCTCCAGTTTATTCCCCAATTTCGAGAGCAAAGAGAAGGCAAACAATGCCTCGATGAGTTTAGGTTGGGAAGCCACCATAGAAGGAGCGATATCGATTTGATTTAGAGCTTCTTTGGTTCGATGGTCAATGATTTTGATTAGAAGTTTTCTTTTATTAACATCTTCGATCCAACCTTTCCCTGCTTTTTGGGAATGGACACAGAGTTCAAAGTAAACTGGGACTTTGATTTTGGTAAGTTCCTGTGAGAAATCATGCAATGATTTAATCACAGGGGCTGTAGCAGAAACATCAGTCCCCGCTGATTTTCTCAATTCCAAGCGAAGTTTTTCGCTTGGAATCAGGAAGTTTCTGAATGGTTCTTCTATTTTTTGTAAGAAAGCTACATAGGCTCTATAGTTATGCATTGACTTTGATTACTCTCTTGATTTCATTTCTAGGGATAGATGATTTAACAGGCTGCGCATCTTCATATTTGGGTTGAAATTTAAGATTAACATGATCTTTGGTTATGCTAACAATTTCTCCTTCTTCACCAATAATTCCTCCGGGGAGTTCTTTGTGGTAATAAACACGAACATAGATTCCAGGGTTAGGGATATGCATATCAGTCTACCTTGTTCAACAATTGTTGAACTTCGAACTTATCAACGGTTCGTACAACTGTCGCCTCTTCGACTCTGAATTCGAACTTATCACCATCAACAGACAATATCCAAATGCTCATAACTATTTCCTTTTGAGCTAACCCGATGGGGTCTTTATGCAAGACCCCATCGGCGCGGGGGTTGCTACCAGTGATCCTTTGAAGAATCAACGCTGAGCAGGTTGCTCAAAAGCATTATATCATTTTCGTCCTGGGTATTCAACAACAATTCGGGAGCGGCGATTTCAGCAGGGGGTGGTTCCGATCTGGTCCTTGGGTCATTCGCGGCGCTTGCCCCGGCTCCTGGGGGCTGCTAGAGCGCTGTGGAGGCATCCTGGGGAGCGTCACGGAAGGGGAAGATCGTTGACAGTGGAACAAGGATTGTTTTGAGCGATGACATCGAGGCAAGATTGTGTCATCTCTATAGAAGAAACAAGGATATTGCAGCATTGAGCAGATACAAAAGACAACAAAGCATAACCGAGGAGACATGGATGATGGGCCATTGTCATCATCAAATAGGTATCCAACGCACAACAGCCGAAAGCCAAGACATCAAAAGCCCGACATGAAATGCGGGCGATCTTCTTCTGTCGATTGAGATTGGAATTTATTTTGGGGGCAGAGAGTTTAAATTCTATGTTGTTCATAAGATTTCAGCAAGTTGATTTAGGTTGAATGGGGCAATCTGACTGAGGGCAACAATAGCTTTCGACTGGATAAAGTTCACGCCCACACTTAGGACATCTTGGCTTAGGAGGCAAAGGTTGTCCGGTTGATGGGACAAGGGGCCATTGATCATCAGGGGCGAGGGGTTTCCCGGCTGGTGGAACGAGAGGCCACTGGTCATTGGGGGATTTCACGGCGGGCTGTTTCTGAGGCCACTGGTCATTGTCCATGGTGGTTTTTCCTGAGCGGAAGGCGGGAGAGTCGAACTCCCGAGGGCTATTGACCCCAGGCGCTTTCGGGGCGCTTTCCTCAGCCACACCGGATGCCTTCCAAAGCGGAGGGAGGGAGAGTCGAACTCCCAAGGGTTTTTTAGACCTCGACCATTTTCAAGACGGCTACCGTCGCCAATCGGTTTGCCCCTCCAGGGGTTTGGCATTGCTGCCAGCGGTGAGAGTGGGATTCGAACCCACGGACGGGGGTAAACCCGTCAACGTCTTAGCAGGGCGCCGCCTTAAGCCAATCTCGGCCATCTCACCTAAGACGGAGAGCAGCGCAATCGAGGCGCAACCGAAAAACACGATCCAACCGGGTAGCAACCGGTGCCTGTCACCCGAACAGGTTTACTCTCCAAGATCAATTATATGCCTCCTCGACGAATATGTCAAGGAGGCGGCAGCAATTTTTCAGGGCTGCTCAAGGATCAAGGCCAAGATTTCGGCTCCCTTGGTGGGCTTCAGCCGGGGCTTCAGCCGGGGCTTCAGCCGGGGCTTCAGCGGGCAGGGCGACTCCAACTTCGAGGATGACCTTCTGGCGTGAGGCATTGGTGCCAGTCAAAACGGTGAACCGCCTTGCGCTTCGCAGGGCCAAATCGATGACGAGCCCAACCGACTTGCGTTGAATTCTGCCTTCATTCCAGCGGAAGCCGTCATAGATGAAGAATGGTCCCTGATCGGTATCAACCCGCGCGAAAATGCGTTTAGAATCGGGTAAATAATCATCGGCGATTCTTAAAACAGTGATAGTTTGCTCGACGGGGGAGTCAATGAGAGTATAGTAGTCGGCATCGTCTTTGATCTTAGCTATAAAAGGATAGAAGAGTGCTAAAATGATGGCGAAGAGTGCCATAAGTAAGAGCAATTCGCCAGTTGTCATTGCTTTAGGGTGTCGCATGGGGTATCCTTTCAATATCCGATTGCGTTTGATTCGTTTTAGGGACAAAGGTTGTGGAAAAATTTTGGTTATAGATAAAATCATCACAAAAGATAAGAGTGCGGTAGATCCACCCTTTGCCGACATCAAGCCGGTCAACGCGGTAGGTTAGGGTGTACCCCTCAGGATTGTGGCCTGGGGTATCATACCCCACCAATTCCCAGACGAGCGCAGGCGAGGATGATGGGGGCTGCGTCTCGCTAGAGTTGTGATGCCCTTGCCAAGGCAAGGAGGCCCCGCAGACGATAACGACTAAGGCACAAACGAGCATGGCCCCGCCGACGATGGCGGCGTTGAGCCATTCTCTGAAAAAGGATCGTGTTTTCATGGCGATCCCATTATACCACCAATATGCTGAAATGATAAGGGAGACAATTAAATTCGTTCCAACAAGGTGACCTTGGCAGCGCGGAATTTTCCGTCAGTATTATACGGGACCACGGCATTGATCAGATCGATCCAATGGATCAAACATTCCCACAAATCGCTATCTGGGTAGTTATTTCTGCACCATGTTTCCGTTGCAACGTTGACTCCAGAGGCGCAGGCATCAGTTCTGCAAGGATTCACGGTTTCAGTCAAAACCGCACCGGGCACAGGTTCAGGCCAATATTCGGGCCAGGGAAAATCAGTTCCGCCGATGCACTTGAAACAGATAATACCTTCGGGGGTTTGCTCCAGATTTTTGGTGATCCACTCGGATGCGTCCAACAACCCAGTAGCACCGCTCAGGTTCACACCTTGCAGGATAGCATTTGACAAATTGGCATTTTGCAGGATAGTATTTCGCAGATTTGCCTTTTGCAGGTCTGCATATTGCAGGTCAGTATTTCGCAGGTTTGCCTTTTGCAGGTTTGCCCCTTGCAGGTCAGTATTTCGCAGAAATGCACCTTGCAGGGATACAAGGTGCAGATTGGCATATTGCAGATTGGTAAATTGCAGATTGGCCCCTTGCAGGTTTGCCCCTCGCAGGTTTGCCCCTCGCAGGTTTGCCCTTTGCAGGTTTGCCCCTTGCAGGTCAGCACCTTGCAGGAATGCCTCTCGCAGGTTGGCATTTTCCAAGGAAAATGCCGCAACGGTGAGGAGGATTTCGTTAGAATTTTTGTGGCGAATTCCTACTGACATGGTTGTCTCCTACTGGAAGGATTATAGCACGCTCTGCGTTACAGGACAAGGGGAAACCCGATACTTTTGAAACAAATGATCCCTTCAGGAGAGGAAGCACCCCTTCTCAGGGATGCTTCCTCTTGTCGGACGGTCTTACGACTTCGCGGGACGACCCGGCGCCGCCGCGAACTCCATCTCCGACCCCGCGACCACGACCTCACCGGTTGCGGTGTCAATCAGGCACACCGTATCCAGATCAGCAATGCTCGCGCGGTATGCCGGACCACGCAGCTTGTTGACCTTGTTGGCGAACGTGCCCAACGACCCGTCGCCAATCTGTACGGGCAACTTGGTGTCAGCATGAACCAACTGGAACCGCTTGGCGCGTTCCGGGGCGGGGCCGCGCGAACCAGCGGGCTTGCCGTAGCGAGCCTTCAGGGCGGCACGAGCCGCATCCAGCGACGCGATGACCTGATCATAGGTCTCGCGGTCCTCGACCGTGATACCGGTGGCCTTGATCTTCGTGCTAGAACCCTCGGGCACGAAGCCGTTGACCAGATCGGTCTCAGCATCGATCCAGTCCTGTGCGGCCTTCGCGGTGGCCTGCGCGCTGGCCACGAGAGCGGCGCCGTTGGCTTCCCACACGCCGGTCAGAGTTTCGTTGTCCGTCTTCGTCTGCTTCATCGATAGCTCCTTGCCCTTCTGGGCTTTCCGATTTTCGGTCAGTTGGGGCGCTCGCCCTCAACACCCCGAATGATAGCACGGAGTCTGAATCGTGTCAAGCCTTTTCCGCAAGATTCTCTGCGATGCTGTGGCAAAGCTCACAACTTGGCTTCTGGAGCAGGTTTTCGAGGGAATCTCGAATGTCGAGTCCATCTACTTCATTGCCGAGAACATCCCAACCGGCCTGGAATTCATCTGGGCGAGCGAACAATTCCACCCTCTTGACATCTCCCATTAGCTCTACGATGCGATCCCGAATCTCGGGTGGTTTGGCGCTGTGGCGCATGACGGGGCGCACGAGGCTTTCGGGGAGTGAAATTTCCTCATCATGTTGCCAAACGACTTGATGGACGCCTTTGTTGATGCGCTGGGGATGGCCGCGCGTGCCGAGTAGAACATATTCACTATTTTGGCGGGTCCAATATCCCAGGCCCCAAAATAGAGTATCTGTTATTTTCTTATTGGTTTTGACCCAAGTAAAAGCGACAGTTTTGAATCCAAATCCCCAGGATTGCATGACATCGAGAGCTTCGGGAATCATAGAATTGCAACCCCAGAGGAAGAGAGTCGAATTTTCTGCTGCAATATCTTTCACAGGCAGGGCTTTCAAGGATTTCAAATCTAGGGTTGGATAATGAGAAGCTGCTGAACGCATCCCTATATCACGGCCCCAACACTTGAATGCCCAAGGGGGATCTGCGTAGATAATTTCGTACTTTTCCATACAATGATTATAACAGATTTCGACTGCTTGAACAACAAAATATGATTCTCAGAATTTGCACCCTAATACAGGCATATATAGAATTCATTACATTTGGTGTAAGGAGTCAGCGGTGCTCATCCAGAGAAAAACTCAATCGAATTCCATTTTCATCGCTTTTAATTCCAACCAATTTCAATTTTCTTGGGAGAAATTCAAGATCCAATTTGTCCCAAATGAATTCATTCATCAAATGGATTTCAATATCATCTTTTGTTTTCTGGATGATGAATTCATGATTTGGAATTCCGAGAGAATCAGAAATCAATTTTCCGAGGAAATCCAGAATGGCTTTTGGAGCAAAGGCCCAGAAGGCTTGAATGGTTGCTGGTTCAATGACGAGGCTGCGAACAGGGATCACAAAAACCAAAGCATTGGAGGCGTGACGAATTTCGAGGCAACCAGAAATGCCTTGCAGAGAGAAAAAGAGTTTTCCTCGAAAGAATTCCAAACGTTCAATTGATTCGAATTTAGATTCAAAATCGAGCAGAAGATTTTGAATCTCCTGGGCTGAGATTTCGATGGTCACCATGGCACAGCGGCTCCAAGAGGACATGATAACACAATCAGGAGAAGATGTCCAGCAAGAATTTTCAAAAACGAAGGAAAGGCATTTCGGTTTTGCGAACAAAGAGACATGGAAAGCAAATTCACGAAATCCACAAAATTCGTAAAAGAAGCTCAAGGCAAATCTCACGGTTTTTTCACAGATCCAAGATCCGGTCATACTAGTGGCACATATGATAGGGTAGAAGGGCCAGTCGCATATTCATTGCAAAATACGGCCAAAGTTAACCCTGAAGAAGTTAAAAAGATGATGGATCAACTTTTAGCCGGTGTTCCGCCAGGGCAAGCAGAATTAGCAGGATTATGGGTTCCATATGATGTCATAACAAAATTCCCAGGAGATTTCCCAGGTATGCTAGGGACCAGAGAAAAACAACAAGCTTTGATAGATAAAATAATAGCATTAAGAGATGATAATGGGATTCAAGAAGCACTCATCGATGCAAATGGAGTTCCAGTTGTGACTCCTCAACAATTAGATGGAATTATTCAATCATTAAATGGACATATAACAACTCTTCAAGGGACATCCCCACAAAATCCACAAGATCAAGCCACTATAAAAGCTAAAATTGCCGATGCAAATCAAAAAATGGGAGTATTTTCCAAAATTCGCGGATTGATAGTAGCTTATGAAAGATTAGGACGTGGATATACTCGCGGAAGAATGAAAGGTAAAGACTATATTAGAATTGGCCCAGATGTATGGATGAGCGATTTATCTATGCGTTTGGTTTTCTTGGAGCGCGCTCGCGGCGCTGATCGTCGCGCTAATCGGCGCGACCTGCCATTATTGCTCTTCCCGCTCCAGCCAACTCCAGGGCAACAGGGTGGTGGCCCAACTGCCCCGCCAGCACAAGGAGGCTTGGCGGGGCTCTGGCAAGGGATCAAACAAAGATTGCAAGGAGGACCTTAATCCCACACTATACCGACATACAACCCTTTTGGAGCAGCAGAAGCTGAACCAAAATACAGTGGAGTGTCATCAGGATAGCTTGACAACAGTACTAGTAAATCACCAACTGTTTTCAAGCTATCAATGCCCATCGTCTTGCTCATTTGACGGTCAAACGATGCTTCCTTCGCATCCAGCGTGGGCTGTATGCGGTCGAGCAAGGTTTCGACTAGCAATCCGACCTCCTCGTCTGACTCGATGAGATCGGTGTACTTGTCGGCCAGAATGTTGAGCTTAGCCATATAGGCTCCCAAGATGAACAAAGAAATGGATTGCGGATTTTTGGTTTGCTTTTCCATTTCTGTCAGGTCTTCGATGAGCTTCTGTCGTTCGTGCGGCATGACCATGGTGGTCTCCTCTTCTCTATGATTGTAGCATGGGCTGCCGTGCCCGTCAACCCATGAATGACAACGCCCGCATGGCGGGGATGCCAGCGGGCGTTGTCCGAGCAGTGGGGGATGTAATATTATGAGACAGGAACAGGAAGCCCGCCGTCCTTGTGTTCGAGCCGCGCGTTGACCACATCCTGCGGCAAGATGTCGCCATTGTTGATCATCTCGGCGATCTTCACAAAGGCAAACTGCCGCATGAAGCTCTCCGAAACCAACAGGCTACCCTCTGTATACTCGGCAACTTTGCCTACCATTCTGCGCAAAGTTGTCTCGGCAAGTTCTACCTTGCCTTTCCAGTTCAGACTTGGCCTTTTTGCCATCGGTGGTTCTCTTCCTGTCGCGACTTCTGTTCCGCGACGAAGACTATTATACTATGGAATCGCTACTGAGTCAACGGGGAAGATCGGGGCGATGGTGTTTTAATTCCATCGCCCCGATCTTCCTCAGTCGTTGCGCTGGGCCTGCTTATAGGCGACGACCTGCACCGCGACCTCAGCGGCCATGTCCTCGGCCATTGCGATCCGCAGCAAGGCAGCGCGGGCCTCTGCATCCCCTGCAACCGCATCGGCGATAAGCTCAGCCTGCATGGAGCAGGTGGTGCCGAGGGTCACCCGCAGGCCAGCAGGGTTGAGCACCTCGCTACCGGTCACCATGCCAGCAAAAGCGTTGAGCGCGTCCCGTTTCCGCATCGGCACGGTGGCCGTGATCGGGTGCCGATCATCCGGCCCTTTCTCACTGGCGCCCTTCTTGCCCTTCTTGCCCTTGGCGGGCGGCTCAGGAGCGGGCTCAGGAGCGGGCTCAGGAGCGGGCTCAGATGGCGGCGCAACGGGCTCAGGAGCAGCAGTCTCGGCCGCTGGGACCTGCTCATCAGGCTCCACTACAGGAGTCGCCCGCCGACGGGTCGGGGCCGGGTTCGTTTTGATACCTTCGGCATCAGCTTTCTTCGCCATTTCGATTATCCTCCGCGCGGGCCAATCCCCTAGCGCAATTCCAATGCTATCACGAACCGGGCATCTTGTCAAGGGGAATTATTAGAGGGGATGGAATTGCCGAAGCCCCCGCACAGGCCAGGGGCTTCGGTTCCGGTTCCGGTTTCGATTCGCGCGGATGGGGGATCGTCATCTCCCATCCGCCGTGCTCGCTTATTTTAGTCCCTCGGCGCGTTGTCTTTCGAGCAGCAAGTCAGCGCGCCGACCGTTCACAAATCTCGCTGGCAGAAAGAACGGTATTTCTGCTTCGCGGGCAACGGCCATTTTTTAACATCTTGGCGTGGACCGTTGCAAGCACGCCAAGATAGTTGCTCCGTCGAGCAGTTAATGTGTCGTGAACCGTATCCAACGGCGGGGTTATCCCGCATCCCTGAGGGATCGCCTCAGAGCCTACTTAGGCTTACGTTGTTCGCCCTTGGGAGGAACTGGCTGCCGGTTCCTGCTTCGGACGGGAGGGATGACCTCCTCTTCTCACGACACCTTTATAATACCACGGATCGACCTCCGTGTCAAGCCTCAAAATTGATCAATTCTGAGGGGCTCTCAAGGTCACCTCGATATTCAGGACGAAGATCACGAGGATAGCCCACCACGACATCATGCCGGTGAGCGCCATGATGAACATCGCCGGGGCGGTCAACGGGGCCAGTTTGACTTTGGTTTCTCCGGTTGACAGGTGCTTGACAAATGGGTCGGGTACCATGGTGTCCTTCTTTCTCAGAGCAATTGCGCAGGCAGCAGATCGCGGCGAGCTTGCTCCCGCTTGCGCTCTTCTGCTGTGAACTCGGATTCGTCCTGCTGGGCATGAACCTGTCGGGCTTTTTCCTCGGCAATGATGAACGGGGCGGGGTTCCGTTCCATCACCATTCCGAGAATGTCATCGAACTTGACGCCGAGAGCAAGGCAAATCTTGCCCAGATCGGGTTCGCCTTGCATCAGCGGATCGAAGCTGAACGGCAGCAAGGCTCGGAGCTTGTGGCCTTCGGCTTCGTGAGCTTCCTGTGAAGCTGATAGCTTCGTCATCTGGGAAAGGAGGTTCTTGAGTCTTGCTCCGGTGGCGTTCTGCATTGCCACCGAAAGCTCGTGCGCTCGCTGTTCGATGTCTTTCTCGGCTTGTTTGATTTTGCACCGGTAGCAATACATCGCGGCGGCGATCTGCAAGCGCGCGGCGCGCTTTTGCCGATCCGTCATGGAACCTTTGCCAGGGCCAACGATAGCCTTGGTCTCAGGAGTGACCATCTCCCGCTTGATCCTCTGCACCGCATCAGCCCGGCTTGAACCAGCAAAGAAGGCGTCCAAGTCGCCATTTCGGCGCATGAAGTCCTTGAACCAACGGAGTTGGTTCGCGATGGTCACGGCGTTCACCCCGAATTTGTCCGCCAATTCGGAGCGGTGGGTCTCAGAACTCAGGGTGTCCTCGGATACCGTGGCGAACTCCATGTACAATTCTCTGACCTTCTCTTCGGTCAGAGTGATGGGGCTATTGCTCATCTTCTGCTCCTCTTTCCAACGACAAGAATGATAGCACAGGGGCTCGAACTTGTCAAGAGGATTTTTGGCGCATGGCTCAGGCCCGATTCGAACGGGCGGTTTGTCGCTTATGAGGCGATTGCCTTAACCACTTGGCCACTGAGCCGTGATGGGACTCCGGTGGTTGGACTCGAACCAACGACTTCAGGATTAACAGTCCCGCGCTCTGCCAGCTAAGCTACACCGGATCAAAACAATGCAACGGCCAACCCTCAAACCGTTGCCGTGTGCGCCCGCTGATAACTCTGGCTTTGGCTCTTGGCCTTTGGCCTTTGCGCACTTCCATGGTGGAATACATCGCCAATGCTTTCGCAAAGGCCCCAGGTTCCAATGGGCTTGTGGCCGGGGATCTATGTCCTGTCGGTCAACCTTATCAAAAACATTACGGCGGGACTTGAACCCGCGACCTCCGAACTGCCGTTCGGCGCTCTTGCCTCTGAGCTACGCAATGCCCAGACACCGAAGATGGGCTCCAGATCCGAGGGAAGGAACAACTTCGCAGTGTTGAGCCATAACACTGGAGAGGATGTATTCACCTTTAATCTGATCTTCAATGCCTAGTGCCCTGATAGGATTCGAACCTACACCTCCCGGTTTTTCCGGGGCTCTTCCGTTAAGCTACAGGGCTCACCTCTAGCAAATACGCGATTAGACAGTACCGCATGTTTGATCCGAGGTGGTGGTCTTGGGCTCCTTGTCTAAGGGCTCCCTCACCACACTGGTAATTATATCATCTCCCTCGGATTTGTCAAGTCCCTTGGGAGAAAACATTTGAGCAGTAGTCGGTATGGAATTGCTTGCTTGCTTCCGTCGCCTCTTGCTTCATGGCCTTACGGATCTGGGCGAAGAGGGTCCTCCATTCCTTCATCTGCACTTCATCCACAATCCGCGAATGCGTTTCGGATGGGCCATGCTCGTGTTCCATGCCGCCCCACATGAACTCAATCATGACATGCCAACCGACCTGCGTGGTCCCTTTGTGAGAGACAGGCCGGGCTTCGATATACATGGGACCAATCTCTAGGTACTCGGGTTCCTGGCCCTCGGAATCATCGAATGACCAAGGTTCATCGAGGGTTAACTCGATGCGACGGTTATGATCCGTCAGTTCAATCTTTTCCAGTTCGGTCTTCGCCATTTATTGTTCTCCTGAAACTTGGCCGGTGTTCATCTTCACCGGTTTCTTTCTCGTACTCGAATTTCAGTCCGATCATGGTCTTCTGCTCTAATCTTTGTCTGGGTCCACAAAAACATCGCAATCAACATAGGGAACGAGACCCATTTGACGGCCGCGAGTTGTCGCAGCGGTAAGTAAATCAATCATCATGGGAGAGGCATCCTTCCCTTCGCGGGAAGGATGCGTTATGGCAAGAGAATCGGATTTACCCCACAGATCCCAATCCCCATAAGATCCAAGCCACTGATATTCAGGACTTGGCGGATCGCTATGAGGATCTTTACGCTCCCACTTGCTCATTTCGGTCTCCTGAAACTTGGCCTGCCCTTCGGGACTCGACGATGCCTCCACCGTCACCAGCAGCCCTACTCGGCCGGTAAGCCGCACCCTGGACCTTGTTTTCCAGGGCCACTCCTCCAGCCCGAAGTTGTCCCTTGTCTCGTTAGACGAACGGCAGGCGTTACAAGCGCATTAGCTGGCCGGTGCGCTTGCCTTGTTCTCACGAATAGGGGCGTCGGGGATCGAACCCGAGTCTGGCGGTTTAGGGCCGCGTGCTGCACCATTCAGCTACGCCCCCGGCTTCTATCCAATGAACTTCGCCATCGCTTCATCTCCCAGCACGCTATGAGTATAGCACAAATCCGCGCCAGAGTCAAGGGGTCTTTTTGAGCACCACTGGATGCTTCGATTCTATCCGAAGGAAAAATTGAGGATAACTTTTCAACAAAGCCTCAAAAAAATCATCAATGGTGGCGTTCGGGGTCTTGTCGAATTCCTCTTGGATGAGTCGTTGCGCATCTTCGGGGTGCATCTCTGGTTCTTGCAGGAGCACATCCCCGAGATAGATGGGATCTTCGAGACCGATGTCGAGTCCGACATGAAGCAATCGGATCATCTCAGCACCTCCTCGCACACTTTGGGCATCCCAGGCCAACGAATATCACCAGGGCAAAGATTCATATCGCCGCGCCAGTAATGTTCATTTGTTGAAACCACCGTCATAAGTGCATCGACCTCAGCACAGAAGTCTGCGCGCTTAGAATCATCAAGATAACCATCTTCTTCGGCGGTAGCGACGAACTTCTTGCAAGCTCGTGCATAAGCCTGCAAGGACTCTTGGGGAAGCGACATGGTTTCAGCGCCCCAATCATAATCAATGGTTCCATAATGGGGCAATCGTGTCCCATCATAGACATCTACAGAGGTTACTTCCATTGCTGTTTCTCCTCATAGCGTGGACGGGATTCGAACCCGCAAACCACACGGCTTGAAAGACCGGTATTCTACCGTTGAACTACCACGCCATATGCCACGCTTTTAACAGGAGCGTGGCCGAACCTGATTTGTTTCCGTCAGGTTTTCGTGCTTTTGCGAGCCGTCACGGAAATCTTGACGTGGGCACCGTCTCCCTTTTTGACGGCCGCATCGATCTTGCGCTGTTTCCAGTTTTCGATCTTCTGCTGGATCACGCCGACGAAGGCGCGGACATGCTCTAGCGCGTGCTGCCCTAGCTGTTTCAGAGCATCCTCGGAAATGCTCACCGAAGTCTGCTGGAGTGCCTCGATAATCTCGGGAGGCAAACCTTCCGTAATCTCTCTGACTGCTTCCGCTGAGGTGGTCAACGGGGTCAAGAGCGTGCCGCTGACCTTCCCCCCATTGATATTGATAACCTCGAAAGGTTCGCCGAGCAACTTTGCGAGTTTGGCTTTCAAAGCCTCTTCTCGCTCCTTGTCCTCGGCTTGTCGAGTCTTCACCTCGACAAGTTCAGTCAGCCACTTCGTGGCTAACTCCTTGTCCTTCCCAGTCAATTGGTCGTAGTTCGGCATCTGCTTCTCCCGTCTGATTCAGATCATAGCACGAAGGCTTGAGCTTGTCAAGCCCCATACGGATCGATTCCCATCTTCTTCAAAAGCTCTTCGGCTTCGGTTATGACCTCATCCAAGTTGGCAATTTGGGAGGACGTGAGCATCGAGGATTCCCAAGGGATGTCTTCATTGAGTCTTTGCAGGAGCTTTTTCAGGACCTCGGCAGCGGTGTCGTCGGCTTGATCCTCGATTTCGACATAGGCAACCCCATCTTCCCATTGAACTGGGTATTTCTTCTCGGTCTCAGGGTCACAGTACAATACCTCATTCTCCGTTGGAGAATCGAGGCAGAATTCCACCGTATCGGTAGCCAAATTGAAGATCATCACCAGATCAACCTCTCCGAATTGGAGAGAATCCCCGGTTTTGAGTGTTCTGCGCATATCCCTATCTCCTCTCCCTATACTAGCATAGTCCCCTGTTCCTGTCAAGCCTGATTCCTGTCATAATATCGTAATACCAGGGGGTTGACAGCAGCGTCGGGATGTGGTATCCTCCTGACGAGGTGCAGACATGAGGACCTTGTTGGAAAGGAATCGCCGGAACCCGATGACCACGCATGTCTTCGCAGGCATCGCGGCGCTGCCTGGGATCAAAACGTCGCGCCCATTTCACGCGAGCTATGAATGGTGCCGAGGTTTTTTGGATGGCCTGGAGCAGCGCCGGTTGGCGAGCCATGTCTGGATTGTGGGCCTCGGGCAGAACGCTGTTGGAGTCAAACTCTACGATACGGTGATTGTCAAGTTTTACAAAAACGGGACATTCAGCGTTAGTAACGAAGGGTTCAATACTCTGACAACTGCGTACCGCATCTCTCAGTTCACGCCGGAAGGTTGGACTTTCTGGCACGCCCAAAATATGCTGGTGGGAACAAAGGAGTATGATTGGGAGAACTGTTGCAGCGATCTGACACACAAGGTTAGACTCAAACCATGAGTTCCCGAGACAAGCTTCGTGATACCATTCTCGAAATGGTCGAGATATATGGCGAACGAGGATTCACCGCTGAATATATCAATCGCGGTTGGTGCGGCGAGTTTGCCGAAGATGTCGTCACCGATTTCGAGGGGGCAGTAACCTGTTGGGATGATAGCCATTATTATCATTGCTTCATCTATTATAAAGGATTGTACTATGATAGTGAATGCCCCGATGGCGTAAATCATCCTGAAAAACTCCCGACCTTCAAGCGCCTTTCATGTTTCGTTAGCTTTGCTGAGGCAGAAGCGTTGCACCGGCGCGAGCACAGAAAGAAACGTAGGGCTTGACAAGATCGCTGCCCTGTGCTATGATCATCGCATAGGAGCACGGACATGAAACAGTACCGTTCGGGCAGTCCTGTCTTCGGTGATTTCGACATCACCGCAGAATTGAAACTGCTCTGCATGACCCCGACCTATGCAGATTTGTTCGCCCCGCTGAAGAATCCGATCCTTGATTCTGCGTATTCCATCCCTTCTCTTTCCGTTTACCGGTCAAAACGCGAGGGCTTAGGATATCGAGGACACGCTAAGCTTAGCCGGAACCACATCCACCTGACCATCGGCACGACTTGCAAGCGCGGCGAGGCGCTGGAACTTATAGCTCATGAACTGGCGCATCATATCAGTAACCGCAAGGGATATGATATCATGGGAGCCCGAGGGCATCGGGGGAAGTTTCACCATCTGCGTTTTGACGAAGTTCTGAGAACGTTGATTCGTGAACGGCATGGGATTGATCTGCCGGTAGGGGAGCGCAAGGGCCGGTATGATTACTCCTGGCGCGTTGCGAGGCATTTGTGTGAAAACACGGAAGATGGGGACGTTTACTTGTGTTCGTTGGAGGTTGTCCCGGCTTTAACCCGCAAAAATCAACGGCGGGTTCCTGCCGAATTGTGGGGTTGGACGATGGAACAGGAGGCTGCCTCCCTTCGGCTTCAGACGAACCAATGCCGAGTTCTTGACCAAATCATCTGCACGTTGGAAAATAGGGCAAAGATTGGTGGGTATGACCCTATATCGTTCGATGGTAATGTTATGCGTATCCCATTGAACTACTCAACGGTGACTGATTTGATCCGCTGGCTTCTCCTTGCTGCGGAGAGTAATTATGATCAGGCACTTAGCCGGACAGCAGATCGATTGTCTCAACGCATTTCATCGATGTATCAATATGTATGCCAACAGCAGAATCTGAAAGCTGCGGGGAGTTCATAAATAAAGGCTTGACATGCCGACTGGAATGTGATAGAGTCTCTGCGTCATCAGGAGAGAGCAATGGCAAAAGGCGATATCGTCAAATTGTGTACGCGCACGAAAATGCGCGAAAACTTCTGGGCTGAGGATATGGGCGATGGCACGTTCCGCGTGCAAAACGTCGTCGCCTTCTCCTATCGCTACACGTTGGACGACATTGTGAAGGCGACTCGCAATGGATATGTTCAGCGCGTTGTCCAGCGCGTGCGGCAAAATGTCTTCTTCGATTTCGAGGGAATCTCGCGCGAGAAGGCTAGAGCTTTTCTCGATTGGCTTTTCGAGCGATTGCCAAAGGATTCGGGAAAGTGGGAGGGCATGATGTGGCCCTATATGGCTTGTGCCATTCCCATCAATGAAGATGTCGAAGCCTTCGGCAAAAGCGTGAACGTTTTCTTCATGATGTGGCTCGCAGAACATGGATCTTGACATGCCAACGAGCATGTGATAAAATCCAGGCAGCGGAGGACAACATGACAATCCAAGAATTGCGGCAAAAGCTCGAAGCACAGAATGTGCCCGAACATTACATCAACCTCATCTGTGATCCGTGCGAAGACGCGGAAGAGGACGGGGAAGAAGTCCTGAATCGCGCTTGGAATGTCGCCAACGAGGAAGGTAGTTACCTCAAAAGTCTGGCCGATATGATCGCGGGGTGGGAAAAGGACTCTCACCCGGAAGTTCATGCCACCTGGGGCTATCCTCAGAATGGCAGGGATTTCGATTGCCCTCTCTGCCAGAAGAGTCTGGAACACACATTAGCAGAACATGAAGCCGCCGAGGAGAAGGCACAGAAGGCGTAGCCTTTTGTGGGTTGACGCTTCGGCCGGGACCTGCTAGACTGTTGGAACAGGAGCAAAGAGCATGGGCATGTATCGGTACGTCTGCTAACAGCGTAACCGCAAAGCTGCGGGAGGTTCACAATGAGCGACAAATATTCCTGCGAAGGATGCAAGCGCAAACTGGACGATGCTCATGTCCTGTTCTGTGAAGAGGGCGATTGCACGGCCCCTATCTGTGTCGATTGCGCGCAGGTTCATGATGGAAATGTGCTCTGCCCCATCTGCTACAAAGAGGCGGTGGCGAAAGAAAGGCTTGACACGCTAGCGAGAACGTGATAGAGTCTCTGCGTCGTCAGGAGAGAAAGACATGCCGAGGATTAGCTGGCTCGTGAGCGTAATCGTGGATGATACCGTGTCCACAGTTTACGACGCCGGATCGGATGAAGCTGTCGATGTTTCGCAGAAGTCGGCGGAAGAGGTGATCGCCATGTTGGAAAGTGGCGACTATCTTCTGCGTCTCAGCGATCACTACAGCGCAATGAACAGTATCGAACACACCGATTTCTTTGATGTGGACGGGCTTCACGAGGACTTGGAGAAAATGCGGTCCTGACCGCAAACGAGACAAGGAGAAACGAAGCATGGGCATGTATCGGTTCAGAACCAAAGGGTCATCGGTCGTGGTCTTCAGCGATGCGGGCGAAGAAGTCGGGAGGCATAGGACCCGAATGGACGCTGCCCGCCAGCGAAACCGGATGAATGGTCGTCCTGACCGAAAACCGAATGTCGAGGACAAACGGCATTTTCGGTTCTACACGAACAACCGTGGTCGCTCGAAGGTCTACGACACGCATACCGGCATGGTCGTGGGCATTGCTGGTTCTCGGATCCACGCCAGCATGTTGAGTGCTACCTTGGAGGCCAAGGCCGTTGCTGAGGCCGCTGTCTAAAGCCCGCAACAGAATAGCAACTTCTGGGGCTTGACACTGAGCCCCAGAGGTGCTAGACTGTTGGAACTGGAGCAAAGAGCATGGGCGCTGCAAGTTTGAGGGGCATGTTGGCGGCGGCGAAACAAGATCAGGTGCTTCGTTGGCACCTGACATCGAATCACTATCCGCCTTTGGATAATCCTCAAGACTTCGCTATCGCGAAAAGGGCCATTGGGCTCGGCCGGGAAGAGCGAAATGAGCCGGTGATCGTGACGATCATCGACTGCGACTACGACTTCGCCGATTATCAGAAAATCACGGGGAGGGAGATGACCGAAGAGGAAAAGGCTTCCCCGGTTTTTCTGGAGGATGGTGAGGGGAATAAGGTAAAGTCGTATGACATTTTGGATGCATGGCATCTGTGGGATTTCTTGAGCGAAGACGAGGAAGATGAAGATGGACCCTAAAGAAGAAAAGGGGTATTACGAAAGTAAAGAACAAGGTCGCAATGAGTTGCTAGGAGCTTCCCTGGTACTTGCGATGATTGTTCTTGCCCTCACAGCATTTTGGTGGCTAACAAAGGTAGGATGGCATGGCCTTCACTAAAGGCAGATTCAACCCAACCCCGGAACTCGGGGATCTGGTGATTACCGAGGGATTCCTTAATCTCGGCATCATCGAGGTAATCGAACCAGCGGAACAAGGTTCCTGGCTCGTGGTTTGTTCCGATGATGAAGAGCGCAATATTGTCCCTCGTTGGACGGCGACCGATGAAGAGGAAGGCAAAGTCGAGGATAACTTCTGGTGGCAAGATGTCCGCTCTTCCTCTATCCCCTGGTGGGAATGAAAAAATAGCCGTTGACATCTTCGATGGCATGTGCTATGCTCTGAACCATGGAGACGAGCATGAATTGGGAAGGCGTATTGATCTTGCAGCGCAAGATGGATCTGTTCGATAGTAAAGCGGACAGATCCGATGGGGAATGGTCCTACGGGGCGGAGTATGTCTCCGCTTCCTTTGATGGATTCGGGTTCCCCCTCAGCACATTCCCGCCAGACGGCGCGCTGCGAACATGTTTGGACACTGTTCGCGAGCGAGTCTCTGCGCTGTTTGAGGCGCGCAACCCGATCATCATGAATCCCTTCTGCCTCACCCCAAAGAACGGGGAGTTTCTTGCTCGCATCCGAAAGATCAAAGCACCCGAAGGTTCTATCTTCCGGGCCGGGACAATAACCCTGTTCCGCGTTATGATCGAGGGATGATGACCATGAGCGATGGGATGAGGGAAGGGATATTCTGGTTCGGATTGGTGATGCTGCTATTGCTCATCGTTGGAGTAATGACGAATGAGATAGCGGGGCCGCTATCTCAGATGACGATAGGGAAATAACCGTGTCCCAACAAATCTTGCGGAATGATGATGCCCCGATTCTGCGTGCCATGTTGGATGATGACGCAGACCCGCCCCTTTCCTTTAAACAGAAAGTCCTGTCGAGATTGGTCAACTTGACCAACTTCCTCTGGGAACCTCGCAGTTTGCGGAGAGGGAAGAAACAAATCCAGTTTGGTGAAGAAAGAGAATGCCTTTTCGACTGGGTGATGAAAGTCTTTGATTACACAGATCAGAGAATAGAATCTTTCATCAACTGGATCGCTGATGAATATAATAAAATGATTGAGGGTCTGATGCTTGCGCTTGCCATACTGGCAAACGCCATGGGGTATTCGTTTAGTTTTCTTTGTTCCTTCTCTTTTTGCTTAGCCGTGATAGGGCAATGTGGTTGGAACATCCCTCTCAATGCCTTCCTGGGCGCTGCCCTCTGTTACTTTACGAGTGCCACGCTCATCACTGTGGTTGAACTGAGGAGGAAGGATGCCGAGCCGCAATAGAATCGTAACATTTAGGGCTTGACACAAGCTCCGAGGTGTGGTAGACTCTGAAGTATGGGAAGGAGATAAACCCATGAGTATCCCGCAGGGCAATGAAGCCCTTTCTGGCATCACTGACATCGCTATGGTTCGCGAGCTTGCGATCCGCAAGGCGCTGCGAACCGAGGAGTACCGGGTGGCAAACCGGGAGGCAGTCGAAGCCGCCCTGACCCCCTTGTTCGATTTGGTCTATCATCGACCGAAGGGTGGCTGTTCCGATAGCCATCCGGTCCCGATGAACCGGATCATCGTGCGGAACCGGGACATGGGGTTCGACTCCATCGCTTGTCCTGCGTGCTATCTCATCCATCTGGATGATGATTTCGCGCAGAATTGGCTGGACAGCTTCATGGTCCAACTCAAGGCTGTGGAGTACGAGTCCCCCGACCGCGAAGCGCGCGAGGTGCATATCGCGCAGGTGTTGGAGGACATCGATGCCCTCCTGCCGCTGACGTTTCACCCGAACCGTGCCGGGTGTTCCGATGAAGCGTGGCTGTCGGATCGGCGCCAGTTCAGCAATGGCCGCGAGGTGGAATGCGTGCGCTGCTTCCTGCTCGGGGCGGCGGCCGAACCGGACAACTGGGATCCGCGGTATCAACTGCGGGTGAACCTGTGGAACATCCCGCCGATTCACATCCCCGACGTGGTGTAACCGATGACAGGGGGCAGGCGGCTAGCCGCCTGCCCCCGGAGACAAACATGCACAGAAGGATTGACATCATCGATTCGGAGGATGGTTCTCTGCTTGGTGTGGTCGAAACCTGGGGAAACATGACGGATGAAGAGTTGACGAAACTTATCAACGAAGCCTACGAGGAGCACATGGAGGATGACTCAAGCACCAACGGTTTCATCCCGTGGCTCTGTGATCATCGAGAGAACATCTTCGTTCTCATCGAGCCGAATCTGACAGTGTACGTCTGAGCAAAGGAGATTAGCATGGAACGTCTACTTGGATACAAAGTAGGGTCGTCGTTAGCGGAAGCATTCGCCAAAGCTGACAGACTCAACAATCGGCTGGGTGCCGAGGACATCGAGGCAAGATTCGAGCTTGCCGAGGACGGGATGATCTTGTATGTCCTCGTTGCCGAAGAGGATATCGAGCAGGCCGAAAAGATCATGCAGAAGACTTGACACACACCTCGGGATGTGCTATCATCTCGGCAGTGAGGGATGACATGGAACTGCGGAAGATGGGCGAAAAGAATGGCCTTCCCTTTGTGGAGGTCGCTGGCGATGAGCCGACCGATGGTGAGGTCTGGACAAACGAAGAGCGCCTGACCTATGCCGAGATTCGAGCCCTGTGCGGGACGGATCCCTATACCATGGAACTGGCGAATCCAGACGCGGAGTGGGTTGTTTCGGCGGTGAATCAGGGAATCGACGCTCACTTGGAGGCGTGCTTCGTCCCTGTGCGTGGCGACAACTTCTTCTGGAAACCGCGCCTTGTGGGCCGTGTCCATTGTGGCATGTTCCTTCACTGTATCGTTTCTCCGACAAGCCTTCCAACGCTGCTGCGCCGGTTGATGGAGTTGGACGCAAAAACCGAATGGGATGACTCGGCGGGATCGCCTTCGTGCCTTGTCGATGCCATTCTGGAAACTATGCGCCGAGAAGCCAAGGGGGACGAAGATGGGGAGTGAAACGGCCCGACGCGCTGCCGCTGATGACGCATTCGAGGCTTACGATTTCGAGCCCGGCTATGTCGAGGCTGCTAACGGATGGGAAACCAACGATGATGACGAATGGACGCGCAAGGTGTTCTACCGTCATGACACCGAGGCTGAAACCGAAATGATCGCCTTCTGCGTCCGCTTCAATGGCGAAACGGTCACGGACGCCTGGGTTTCAGGGTGGGATTGATGAATACCGAAGAAACCTTGGAGTTGCTCCAAAAACTGACGCAACCTTTCCGGTTACTCAAAAGCAACCAGATCGTATTTTCCGGCTTGGCCTCGAACATAAACACCACTTTCATTGTTCTTGGTCATGGTGGGGCTGAGAACCGCGAACTGGTATGCTTCGGCTTCGTCCAACCTGAGAAAGCGTTCTCAATCTATTTGCTGAAAGAATGGTATGATCGCGATCACAATTTCTTTCTTATAGAAATGAATGAAAGCTGTAACCGATATCTGTTCAATCGCAGCATGGACTAATTTTTGCTTGACATCTTAGCCTGCCTGTGCTATGCTCTCAGTGGAGATAGGAATGACGGCCGAAGAAACCATTGAGGCTTGCGGAGGGAAGAAGAAGTGTGGGGGAGAAGAACCGCACTTCCGATACATCATCGAAGGCGAGGCCGTGATCTGGCGTGAGCGTAGCAAGCCGACGCTATACGCTCGCACCGTGGCCCCGAAGCGATTCTTGCGCGAGGATCAAGCGAAGGCGCTGATGCGTTGAAACTTTATGCTTGACAAATCGGGCATTGCCTGATATGATCATGGCATGGAGGATATGATGGACACGCAAGAAAAGCAGAAGCTGGCGGAGTTTCACTCTCGCGTTCTGCGAGGCAAAAGCTCCGCCTCTGGCGCACATGGTGGAACGAAGCAGCAGCAGCGCCGTGCCCGGCGCCGCGAGGGCAAGCAGGAAGCGAGGGAATCATGATGAACACGGATATGCCGCCAACAGGTGTAGGATAGAGGCAAGGAGCACGAAGATGGCGCAGTTTTTCCTCTGCTACAACTACGGCGGGACAGACTTTGAGGTCTCATCCTCACCCTACGATTCCGCCGAAGCCCGCCTGGAAGATGCTCGCAAGGTGTGGGCAGGCGTGTATGGTGGATTCAACAGCGACTCGGACAATCTATTTTGGCTCAACATTGAAGATGGAGTTCCGACAATGGGCTCTTTCCTATTGTCAGACTTCGACAACGAGGAGTTATGACGAGGTGAATATATCTTCTTCGGAGCGATCCGAAAAAGGGCTTGACATGGCGCGGATTCCGTGATAGAATCGCCAGGGAAGCTGAAACCACAGGACTGCAAACTGTAGTTTCAGCAATTGCAGGGAAGGTGCGCTTGCGCACAGAATTGAAAGACAGGAGACAGTCACATGTTAGACGAACCTGACCCGTATCAAAAACCATAAGCCAGGGTTCAATTTTGGGCCTTGGCAACTGCCATATATCGGAGGCCCAAAATGCTTTCTCTTTCTGTTCGAGAACGTAACTTTGTCCGCAAGCTCATTGCTATGGGCTGTCCGCAGGATTCGGCAATCGCCATTGGCGAACTCCAGCGTAAACTGTGGGAATCGCGCGCTGCTGTCGAAACTGCTAAGGAAAATCTCCGTTTGGAAATCCGAGCCGTGACTCGCACCGAGCCAACCTTCGGACAGGCACTCCAAGAAGTGGTCGGGAAGCGGGTCTCCGCAACAAAATGTTCACATGCTGGGGATTGACAAGATCCTCGGCATGTGCTATCATACAAATATCACACCGAAGGAGGTGTCGGATGTTCAAGTGCGAGGTTTGTGGAGAGGATGCATCGCGCCGAACGGTGCATTTCAGCGCCGAGACGGAGGAGGACAAGACGGCCCTCCAGAATATGGTGACATATTCGGGTTTTACCCCGTTTCCGGCGCAGGTTCGGAATGCGCATGTTTGGAATGGAGCCTCGGCGATGTACGTCATCGTCAAGGGCCTAACCCATGAGCAGGCCGTGGACCTGCGCTTGTGGGCGCAGGACATTGGCGAAGAGCTTCAGCATCCGCCCGTTCCCTGCATCAGATTCTATCTGCTCCTGTAGAACGGGTCGCAACAAAATGTTCACATGCCGGGGATTGACAAGATCCCCGGCATGTGCTACAATATCAGAGGTGGGAGAGAATAATGAAGCGACGTGATGAGGCAGCGCCGTGGTCAGAAGAAATCCGCAAGAACCCCTCCGGGTTGCCGGGGGTGATCGGGGCGCGGTTCGGCAAGAAGGGCAAACTGACCTTCGAGGAGGTCATGGCGGGAAGTCATGCTGGTAGGCGTTGCGTCCGGCGGCTCTTCGATCAGATTGTCGCCAGCGGGCGCGCGGTTTTGACCGAAGAGGGGATCGAAAAGTGTCCAGCCCCCACCTGAAAAACCAATCTGCTCTGAAAGCCTTGCTCGAAAAGGTACGCAAACGCAAAGGCAAGCTCGTCCCCCTCTCGGAAGTTCCCGATGGCGGGCTCTTCCGTACTTTGGAGGAACAGGAGCTTTCCGACACCCGCCAGCGGCAGTACAAGGTTCACCACCTCTCCCGCCGCGATGATGAAGTGATCATGGCCTGGGTGCATGATAAGATGTACGCCGCTATGTATCCCTGCAATCGACTCACCTCGAAAGGTGAACAGATGCGGGTTTACTGGCTCAACAACAAACCGGGCGAGGCATTTATCCTTGATCGTGAACCGGATGTGGACACCTGCATAACATTCAACCCTGACGGTTCTGTCAGCGGTGAAAACCTCGTCTTTGGATATTCGGGTCAGAAGTTTTCCTGGGGCACCGTCGAGGAGTACGAAGCCTGGAAAGCCGAACACTCCGAAGGCCGCAACATCCGCGAAGGGAAACGCCCGTGAAATACATCAAAATCTGGTTCAGCGACAGCGCATTGGCTCATGAATACTGCGTTGACGATGGGTTTACCAACTTTGGCTTCGCCGACGCCGAAGATGTGATCATGAAACGGTTCGCCGAGGATGGTGTCACCGTCGATGCCATGACTCTCGCAGACGAGAACGGCGTTGATCTGGGCAGCGTCAGCGCCGAATGGTCGGTCAAGATCGTCAAAGTCTGACCGAATGAAGGCTTGACATCCTCGGCGCAATGTGCTAGACTCTGCTTTGTCGGGAGGAAAAGCATGGAAGTCCGCATCGGGGAATGGCGGCACGCGGAAGTCGTCGAGTGGTGGGACCGTGCTTCGGGCCGATTCTTGCCGGTGTCCGAACTGGCAGACGATGCGAGGGTCGTTGTCATCGTCTATGAAGACCCCTCCGCACCGAAGAAAAAGCGGTTCCAAATTACCGCCGATGTGCATTCCACTGGCGTCTATGACCCTTGCGGGTACATGATCGCGCAAGAGTGGTGCGACTGGTCGGTGTTGGAGGCTCTGCGGGACCGCCTTGGTCTCGGCAACTTCAATCGGCGCGTCTACATCTACAACGGCGGAATGCCGGAAAAGATCATGCCCGCGTTGATGACTGTCGCCGGTCAGCACTATCAAATCCAGCAGAATGGTAGCGGTGAGAAACTGGCCGAGGCGCTGGATAAGCGGGTCGGATTTAGCGCAATGGCTGTGGGTGATAAGGCGGTTTCCGTCTGGGAAGAGAAAACGTAAGAGTTTGTAACTTGACACGGTGCGGCTGCCGTGCTAGACTCATGACTATCGGAAGGGAAAAAGACATGATCGGTTTCACGAGTGGGATTGTCCGGAACGCCGGTGCCTCCGAGGTGACGTTCGATGCCAGTATCTCAGGGCTCACTCTGGGGCAGGCGGTCACTCTCCAGTCTTTGGCGGCAAACTTCGTCGCCAACTTGGAAGCGATGGAAGACCATGCGCGGCGGCTGGCACCGCAAACGCTTGGTCTGGATCCCTCGGCCGAGAGCCATTGGCGCGTTTCTGGGGGAGCACTCGGCTAACGGAAGATAACAAGATCCTGGCGATCAAGGCGATCCGTTTCGTGTCGAATTCTCGGATGGGGCTGAAAGAGGCCAAGGATTTCGTCGAAGCCGTGATGCGTGGCGAGGAGTTGTTTGTCTACCTCGACCCGGACAGAATTGAGGAGTTGTTCATCGGCCCCAATGAACCGCCCTGCCTGTCGGATTTCTTCTACTGGGATTTGGAGTGAACCCGGTGGCAGAAGCACGGTTCTACAGTCAAATCCGTTCACGATCCCGAACGGTGTTCGGGATCGTGAAAGGCGTGGCTTCTCCTAAAGGAGAGCAGAATGTGACCGCAACCTGCATCTTCGTCGATGATGTCGAAGGGGAATGGCAGGTTGCGGTCATGGACCGCCGAGGTTTTGCCGAGCCGACTCCCGAAGCCGAAAAGGCAATCGAGCAATTGAAGGCCATTCTGCGGTTGACCTGCAAAGCCTCCATGCTTGAATGAGGGGATGGTCTTGATCCTAAGATTTAAGTTTACCAATAAGACGAACACAGAGAAAGGTCGTGAATACCATGTTGACTTGTTGTACTCCAACAAGTTCGGCGAGGTGTACAAGACTTTGGATCTTGGAGGGGTTGTTCGTCAAGATCGTGGTCGCTGGGTCAGAACTGGCACCACACTCCCCGTTTTCTCAACGCGGCTAGAAGCAGCGAACTTCCTTTCGATGGCCTGGGGCGAGGCCATCGAAGATCCGACTTGACACACGCCCCAGAATGTGCTATGATCTGAGGCATCGGAGAACGTGAATGCTCAGAGCATCTCGGTTTTACATCGCACCATCGAAGCCGAAAGAGGACCCCTCTTTTCGGCAGATCACGGCCGGGGCGGTTATCGAGACGCCAGAGGGTGAAATTCGGGTGACCGGACATACGCTGCTGGAGCGCATGAGCACGGACCCGGATCTGTGGCGGGTCTATCTGCCCAATTTGCGGAGGGAACCTGACGGGAAACTCCTTCCGCTGGAACAGGCAGAGCAGCGCGCTGGGGAGCATATCAAGGCTCTATTGCGCAAAGTCGCGGAGATAGACTAATGTTCGATAACGAAACCGGGGAGTATCTCAGACTCGAAGAAATCGAAATGGGCATGTGGTTTTTCTGTCCAACGAGGAGAATGCTGTATATTGTGCCACGGTACGACGAGTCAAGGGGGGACTTGATCATGGAAAATGAGGGTCCTGACGATAATGTAATGGATTACATAAACCAGCTTTGCCGGGAATACCCTGACCTTGTTGCCTCGGCTGATGCGACGGAGTTCGGGGACTTGATCCGCGAGCGGTTTTTGCTGATTGAGGTTCCGTGGAACCTGCGCAGATTCGATGAGCACGACGGGTACTATTCCGCTTGACAAGTTCGGCGGGATATGATATCTTGTCCAGCGCAGAGAGGCCAGAGATGACGAAAATCACCAGCAGCATTCAACCGGATGCCCGCAACTCCGGGTATTCGCTTTCGGTATTGGTAGAGGGGCTCTCCCTTCTCGATGCGGAGCGATTGTCTGCGCTCTTCATCGAGAAGGTTGCTTCTCTTATCTCCGCTGAGGAGCAGGAGCAGGGAAGCGTCAAGCCGATGGCCATTTATGTCCGGCGATACTGGGGGCCGAATGATCGGTATATCGCAGCTATATCGGTGCTTCAAGATGTAACGGTCCCGAATACTAACCTGCGAGATTGCAAGACTATCATTGATGAACTCGCCGCAGGAGGCGGGGGTTACACCTTGATGGTTAACCCAGATTCCCCGAGCTTTCCAGACCTGGGAGTGTACTTCGATTGGGAGCGTGTTTGACATGCTAAACCTACTGGAGTTACGTGCCGCTGTCGAAAAAGCTATCTCCGAATGTGATGACCCGCAGGAGATCATTGTCGTCACCAGCGACGACAATGAAGAGGTGACTACCGCGCCAACTGAGTGTTATCTTGCTCGCCTTGCATTGGATTGTATCTCCCTCCGCCGCCCTGGCAAGGATGTCTTCGTTCTCGGCGGGAGTTGAGCGCGATTTGTCACCAAAAAAGTGCTTGACAAGTTTGGCGGGAAGTGCTACCATTAAAGCATCGAGAGAACGAGAATGGCGAAGATCACGGCGGAATCCTTGACTTGCCTGGGGGCCTGCGAGGAAGGCGTTGCTGCCTTCCGTGAGGTATACCCGGAAGGTTTGGCCCTATCCGACTGGACTCGGGATGAACAGATCCGAGTCCTGAAAACTGATTTGCGCAAGTATCTCGGATGGGGTTGGAAGGCTTGCGTTATTCCCATGTGGTTGATGACCGATGCCGACCTGTCGGGTGCTGACTTGTCGGAGGCTGACTTGACGGGTGCTGACTTGACGGGTGCCGATCTGTCGGGGGTATACCTGTCGGGTGCCTACCTGATAGGTGCCGACCTGTTCGGTGCCGACCTGTCGGATGCCAAGCTAATCAATGCCAATCTGTCGGTGGTAAATCTGTCGGGGGCAAACCTGACGGGGGCAGACCTGACCGGTGCCGACCTGTTCGGTGCCGACCTGACGGGGGCAGACCTGACCGGTGCCTACCTGACGGGTGCATACCTGTCGGGGGCAAACCTTGAGGGGGCCAGCCTGTTTGGTACAAACCTGTTTGGTGCAAACCTCGGGGATTGGGAAATGGGCCAGGATGGGATCGTTCAAAGAAAGGCTTGACATCTTCGGTGGAACGTGCTAGACTGTCCTGTATCGAAGGAGCTATCATGGCGAAGATCACGGCGGAATCCTTGAGACTTCTGGGAGCCTGCGAAGAAGGCATTTCCGCCTTCCAAGCGGTATACCCGAAGGGCTTGGACCCGTCCGACTGGACCCTCGCGGAACAGATCCGAGTCCTGAAAACTGATTTGCGCAAGTATCTCGGATGGGGTTGGAAGGCTTGCGTTATTCCCATGTGGTTGATGATCGATGCCAACCTGCGGCGTGCTGACCTGTCGGGAGCAGACTTGATACGTGCAGACCTGATGGGGGCCGATCTGTCCGGTGCCGATCTAACGGATACCGACCTGTCGGATACCGACCTGTCGGATGCCAAGCTAACCAATGCCAATCTAACCAATGCCGATCTGACCGATGCTAACCTGTCGAGTGCAAATCTGACGGGGGCATATCTGTTGAGTGCCAACCTGACGGGGGCCGACCTGCGGCGTGCCGACCTGTTGGAGGCAAACCTGTCGGGTGCCAATCTGACAGGTGCCAACCTGACGGGTGCCAAGCTGACAGGTGTAAACCTGACAGGTGCCAACCTCGGGGATTGGGAAATAGGGCAGGACGGGATCGCGCAAAGAAAGGCTTGACATCTTCGGCAGGACATGCTACCATTATAGCATTGGAGCAAAGGGTGAGCGATAATCCTTGGGAAAAGAACTTGGCGCAAGCCAAGGAGTACGCGGAATATGCCCAGACCGCCGAGAAAGAAGGCGATTGGGCCGATGCCCTCGCGGCATGGGATTTTGCATTCCAATTGTCGTTGGGGTCGGACTTCCGAGATTTTTGTTGGGCTCAATGTCTGCGCGTGCAGGCGCTCATCCAAACCCCTCGGCGGCGCATCGAACAGGATGCTGCGCTCGTGGCAACATTGCCGGAGGCATGACATGAAAGTAGCGGCCTATCGGGCTGTCCTCGAAGCTATGCGCCGGTTTGAGAGCTTTTCTGTAAATCGGCTCACAAAAGAATGGCACTTCGAGGATCTAAAGAAAGCCTGGACAGGGTTTGGTACTAAGAGACAGATGAAGGAAGCAATTGAGGAAGGGCTTTTCGTTTGCGCCAGGGATTTGATTCCACGGAAAGGGATCTACGGTTGGTGGAAACTGACCGAAAAGGGCGCAATCTTTCTGTATTGCTTGCATTTCATGGGGTATAAGTCGGTAAGCTACGGAAACCCTGACATCCCTAAGTCGATTGTTGAGCAAGTTCTTTATGGTCTGGAGGCTTGACATCTTCAGCGGGATGTGCTACCATGTCCCGCATCGAGAGGGTAATCATGGCGAAGATCACGGTGAAATCCTTAACTTGTCTGTGGGCTTGTAAACTCGGCATTACCGCCTTCCGAGAGGTATACCCGGAAGGCTTGGCCCTATCCGACTGGACTCAGGAAGAACAGCTACGAGTCCTGAAAACCGACCTTCGCAAGTATCTCGGATGGGGAAGTCGGGCTGGCCTCATCCCCATGTTGCCAATGCAGAAGGCAGACTTGACGGGGGCTAACCTGTCTTGGGCCGACCTGCCGGGGGCCGACCTGACAGGTGCATACCTGTTGAGGGCCAAGCTGCGGCGTGCCAAGCTGACAGGTGCCAAGCTGAACTATGCCGACCTGACGGGGGCAGATCTGTCGAATGCCAGTCTGCGGCGTGCCGACCTGTCGGGTGCCAATCTAACCAATGCCGATCTGTCGGGGGCAAACCTGACGGGTGCAAACCTGACGGGTGCAAACCTGTCCGGTGCCTACCTGAAGGGTGCATACCTCGGGGATTGGGAAAGAGGCCAGGACGGAATCGCGCAAAGAAAGGCTTGACATCTTCGGAGGGACATGCTAGACTCTGGGGCATGGAGAGGCTAGAGATGTTCATCAACGTGGAGTCTGGTGGAACCAGTCGGGAGAGCGGACAATTCGCCAAGGGCGAGTTTCTGCTCATCGCCACAGGACCGGAAGCCCTGGTTCAGACCCGGCCGGAAATCCGTGCGCTGATTCTGCCCAAAGTGCATATGAAACAAATCGGGCAGTTCATGATGGCAAATGTTGAGATTTCCGAGGGCGCCGAGAACCTCGGGACCTTGACAATTTCGGGGACGTTCGGCGGCGACGGTCTCCCTTGTGATTTGGCTTTCAAATCGGGGATTCAAACAGAGGAATTGTGGAAGAAGATGCACCCGATCCCTCCGGAAATCGTGGAGGCGTTTTGGCAGGATAGTCGGATTCCGGTACAGTTCTGGGGTCGAACGCATCGGGCCGAACTGCTTCGGTGGGCCACCGAAGCGAAAGGATCGGAGGATGGGACGTAAAAAGAAACCTGATTGGCTTCGGGCTGCTGAAAAGGCCGAGGCCAGAAAAGCATTGCGAGCATTGCCAAAACATCGACGCTCAAGATCGGTCCCGATAAAAGTCAAGGGGCGAAGTGATGTGTGCGAGATTTGCGGCGTGCGGGCCGTGCCGTTTATTTCGCATCATATCATCCCGCTTGGCAAAGGTGGTGAAGATTCTGTCATCAACTGCATCCTCCTTTGTCAAGCGTGCGAGAACATTGCGCATGGCAAAGCTGAATGCCCTGACAGCATCCCGATCCAAATACTGCGCTTCGCCGCACAGTATGGGTCCATCGGCGGGATGCCACGGAATACAATCCTGAATGCCGTTGCTGGCACGAGGCAACAATTGGCGGCAGACCTGTCCCTAGACGAAGGCAAAGAATCTGCTTGACAATTGAGCCAGGATATGCTACCATGTCCTACATGGAAAGCCCTAGAATCCAACAGATGGGGCACCGCTCAACCTCACTTGGTGAGGCCCTGTACATTCGCGTTTTCACGCCGAGTTATCGGTTGCTCTCCTGGCGCGAAATCTGGGATTGCTTTTCGGAGAGCTATCCCGGTCAATGGGCGGTGCAAGTATTCCCTCCGGCTGATGAGCTTGTGGATGAGGCTAACATCTATCACCTCTTCGTCTTAGATGCTCGCCCGCGAGGAATGGACATCTCGCAACGATAAAGGCTTAACATCTTCGGTGGAACGTGCTAGACTGTCCTGTATCGAAGGAGCTATCATGGCGAAGATCACAGTGGAATGTCTGTTAGACCTGGGGGCCTGTGAAGAAGGCATTTCCGCCTTCCAAGCGGTATACCCGAAGGGCTTGCACCTGTCCGACTGGACCCTCGCGGAACAGATCCGAGTCCTGAAAACTGATTTGCGCAAGTATCTCGGATGGGGTTGGAAGGCTTGCGTTATTCCCATGTTACCCATGGAAGATGCCGACCTGACTGAGGCCGACCTGACTGAGGCCGACCTGTCCTGGGCAAACCTGTCGGGGGCCAACCTGTCAAGGGCCAAGCTAACCAATGCCAACCTGCGGCGTGCCAACCTGACGGGGGCCGACCTGACGGGGGCCGACCTGACGGGGGCCGACCTGTCCTGTGCCAACCTGACCGATGCAGACCTGACGGGTGCATACCTGTCGGGTGCCAATCTGATAGGTGCCAATCTGACGGGTGCCAACCTGAAGGGTGCCAATCTATCCTGGGCAGACCTGACAGGTGCCAACCTTGAAGGTGCCAACCTTGAAGGTGCCAACCTGGGGGATTGGGAAAGAGGGCAGGATGGGATCGCTCAAAACAAGGCTTGACAAGTCCGTCCGAACGTGCTAGACTCTGGGGTATGGAGACGATAGCCATGAATACGGAAGCGGCCTCGCGTGGTTCGGGGAAAGATCACATCCTGCTGGATGATGTGATCGAGCGGACGGAAATGCGCGAGGGCGAGATGTATTTCGTCCAATGCCTCTCGCATGGGCTGGTCGGGATTGCCCGGCCCGGCAGCGAACTCGAATCCCTCTGCAAAGCACGCTTTGCGTGCGGGACAATCGACGCCTATGTCCTCCACGGAGAGGATGAGTGCCCCGAGTGTCGCCACCATGAAGAAAAAGAATGGCGGTTTTACGTTGACGCCGTGCGGGGCTTCGAGGATCCCACGGAGCGTCAGAGCGTGGCGCCATGGGTGCAGCGCGCTCAGCAGCGCGTCGGGGGAGAAAATGAATAAGCTAGACATCGCACAAATCGAGGCGGAGTATAAGTCCGCAATCAACCTCGGAGACTACGAATGGGCACAGACGCTCATCGAAAAGCTCCATGATGCGGGCGAAACTGAGAAGGTATCCGAACTTCTTGAATGGCTTTGCCAACAGCCGGAACCGGAGTGATATCATGCCTCTGGTGAAGTTTGCTCGCTTTGAGCGGACGACAGATGCCACGACATTGGCACATAAAAACGCCATTTTCGATGGCGATGCTGAAAAGCAATTGTCGAAACAGAAGTACATGGATGTTGTACTTTATGACGATGAGGCTTGCTCCAAGCTGTATGCACGATACGGCTGGTATCAGGAGTCCCGCCCGGATAGACGGTTCCGGTGGGTCACACTCAACTGCTACCGGTGGCGCATCATCTGGGTGGATACTGTAGATTGACAATTCTGATATACTAAGGAAACGGACATGAATAAGACAAAGAAGGCAGCGGAAACGGACATGAACAAGACAAAGAAGGCAGCGGAAGCGGGATGCTGGGGGCTAGGGTGCGCGGCGCTCTTGGCTATCTTTGCCCTGGTCCTTTGGCTGGGGCCGATGTCACTGCACTATATCGCAATGGTTGGTTAGGGGGTCAACCTGACCGGAGCAGGCTACATCATCGCTGGCCTCTTTTTCTCAGAGACAACTGTCCCTGTCGCGATGATCCTATGGGTTATCGTCGGGGCAGGAGCCCATACCCCATTCTTCGTCAAGTGAGGAAACAAATGGCGCGCTCCCCGCCGCTCTGATCGAGCCAATCTGCAAGATGCAAATCTGCAAATCGTCGGCCCCGATGTCCCCTGTCTAGATAGGAGATAGGAGATATTGGGGCTTGACAAATTCAGAGGGATGTGCTAGACTCCCAAACATCGGAGACGAAGACGTGAGCGTCACATTCAAGGCTGAGGATCTGGATCAGTTCACGGGGACAGAGAACTACTTTGCCCACCCGTTGTTCCCGAGTTGCGTCTACTCGGATGGCGCGCAGCACCTGATGAAGAACGGGGCCGCGTGGCTGGTCGAGGCAGTAATGAGCCACCTCCAGCACAATCCCAGCTTGAAAGCCAAGCTGGCGCGAAGTCCGCAGCTTCGCTATTTGAGCTTTTGGGATCTGAAGCTCAACGGCAAGGGCGGTGCGGTGCTGACCTGTATCGCGTCTGAGGGCAAGCCGCCCTTGGTGGTTCAGGAAATCGAGTTCACCGATCTGCCCTTCGACCTGCGGCTGTACGCCAGTGAAACGCAGTGGAACGGGCCGCGCGGCGAGACGACCGGCTATCTGGTCTACGTGCCGTCGGAGTATTGACGGAGAAATAGCAGATTCCCCTTGACAAGCCTGTTGATCTGTGCTAGACTCCCAAAAGTCGGAGGCAAACGCCCGATGGATAGGGATGAAAACATGAGCAAGGCAATGCAAGCGGAGAGCATGTGGCACGAGGAAATCGAGAGCAAAGGACTTCGGCAGACCCTCGCCGACCGCCTGCGCTTTCATGGCGGGCTGGACGTAAAAACGGCCGTCGAGTCCACCGGGGCATGTATCACCACCATCCAACGGCATTTCAGGGCGATGTCCGAAAACGGGATTGGTTTTTTCGACACCCCGGAAGGTGATCACCTCAAACCGGCTTGACATTGCCCTGAGTCTATGCTATCATGTGGACATTGGGAGAGAAGGCTTGCGCGTTCGAGTTGTATACAGGTTCACGGATCGGTATACAACTCGAACGCGCAACACGGAGGTCGAGACGGTTTAACCCGGATCACAACAGAAAGGAAACAGCTTTGGACGAGATCCAAATGATCGTCGAAATGCTGGCCGCGATGGCGCAGGCCCTGGCCGAGAACACCGAGATTCCCGCCGCGATGGCGAAGTACACTCGGAACCTCGTCAATGCCTATGAAGCCGAGGGCTTCTCGCACGAAGAGGCGATGACGTTCGCGGTGGAAGCGGCCAAGAGCGTCAAGCTCGGCAACTGACCGTGGCGGCGTGATCGAACGGGGACAATAGGCCCGCAGGGAAGTGGCCGTGGTCACGAGGTATGGCTTGGAGTGCAAGGCTCCAGCAGACTTTCCGAGGCACATACCTCTAGGTCGTTCGATTCGACCTGTCCCCATTTTGAAAAAAGGGCTTGACTCTCCTTCTGCTTTGTGCTATCATGCAGATATTGGAGACGGTGATGGTACCGTGGGAATACACCAAAGAGGCGTGGGACGCCCTTTCCTGGGATGAAAAGGGCAAAGCGGCGGAAGCTAGCGAAATCGAAGGCCCGCCGTACATTCACCACAGTAACTACTGGGCAACACAGGTCGTTAATGCCGCGCGCATGGGCGGCGCGGTTCCCCGCGAGGTGTTAGCTTGTCTTGGTGAATCCAATAAGCATAGCCTCGCCCTCCAGTTGCTCATGGAATACTCCCCCACCGATGACCTGCGCGCATGGGCGATTGACATCCTACCGGAAACGTCAATCGTCGAATTCGTGGGGCGTGAGCAGGCGCAGATTCTCGGCGGTAAGGTGTGGGCCAAGTTCCTCGCGGGCATCAAGGAACTGGGCTGGTCGTGCCGGGGCGAAAATAGGACTTGACTCTTTCCTGGCCCTGTGCTAGACTCTAGGCATAGGAGCAGATGGTGGAAACCATAGGCGATTTTGTCATCGTGAGGCTGTTCAACACCGATGACTGGGATTCAGAGTGGCTTCGAGAAAGTCACGTTCATCGGTGTTGGAATCAGTTCGTTTTCAACCGCAACATTGCGGTTCGAGTCTGCGAACTGACGCCAAGCTACGAACTGCATTCCATCGATGCGGGATTCGAGTTTGAGGAGGGGTTCGAGCCCGATGACTCGGAGCGCGACCGGATCGATGAAGAGTTCAGAGAGAGTTGTTGGTCGGATCCGGTGATCTATGTCCACTGTTCGGATATAGATGCGCTTTCCAACAATGAGGACCAATACTTCATCCACGGCACGGAGGGAACTGAGGATGAAGGCGAAACAATAGAGGCGTTAATCGAGCACTACAGCGGCAATCCACATTGGTAAGACTCCGGGGCGTCTGCGGGTTTCTAAAATAAACCTTGACACCGCCTGGGCCTTGTGGTATGCTTCTGGATATCGAGGGTCGCCATGCCAACCTATTATCGGATGGAGGTTTGTGTCGATGGCCAGTGGACTGGCTATTGGCACGGACTCAATGGTGACGTGGGCTGCTGCTTGAATGAGACTTCTTACGATCACATGGACCAATATCCAGATTCGCGTTGCTGGGCAAACGATGCTGGTTGGAGGCGAATGGAAATAGATATCTGTAATGCCATAGGTTGCTGTGAGGATGATGAAATCTCCTATCGCATCCTTTCGTCCTGGCGCGCACCGGGGAAAGTGGTTTGGAAGGATGATGTGCAAGCTCTGATCATCCTCAATCCTCGGATTAACCTTGAACGCTTAATCATGGAAGAACGTTCTTGGGATTGACACCGCCTGGGCCTTGTGGTATACTTCTCTATGACGGGGCTGAGATGGCCCCACAGGGAAAACAGATGAGCTACTGTAGAACTGACGTTTATGCGCTAGCAAGTCGGGGGGGCTTTCTCGCTATCGACAAAAACGGCAATCAGCATTTTTTCGACACTCGGGCCGGATTGCTGGCCTTCCTCACAGAGTGCCAAGCAGAAGGGATGTTCATCCCCGATCATGCCTTTGAGCGTTTGCGGCGAGAGATCGCCGAGGAATCTCCGAAAACCCCTTGACAGGGATGGGCCAATCTGCTACCATAAAAACATAGGCGGAAGAGAACCCGCCAGGAGCAAATGATGCCCGACCTGAGTCGTCTGGATCCGGAAGAGGTGATGGAAGCCGTCGAGGATGACGACAACACCGGCTTCTGCACCGAATGCGGTGAACAGGCTTTTGGCGTCGAGCCCGACGCCCGCGAGTACGACTGTGACTCCTGCGGTGCGCACGGCACGGTGTACGGCGCGGAAGAACTCTTGATCATGATGGCCTGAGCCAGTCCGCAAGCTCCTGCGGGAAGGCCCTAAGGAGCTTGCGGATTCGATCCAAAAAAAGGCTTGACATCGGGCGCTGGTCATGCTATACTGTCAAATACCAGGAGCACGAAGATGGGCCAGTATTTCAAGGTAGTCAATCTCGACAAAGAGGAAGAGATGAACCCGCACGACTTCCTCTGCGGTGCCAAGTTGCCCGAAATGATGGGCGGCTTGATCATGTACGCCCTGGCGTTGTTGCTGGCTGATGGCAGCGGCAGAAATGAATTCGATTCCGACTCCCCTCTCATCGGGTCGTGGGCCGGGGATCGGATCGTGATCGTGGGGGATTACGCCAAATCGGGATTGTACGATTCCGACTACCGCAATATCAGCGAGGAGATGATCCGTCTTCTTTATCGCGAACAATTTTACCGCGAATGGCTGGAGCAGGGGGCGTTCGAGAGCGAACCCGAACGCCTGCGACAGATCCTCGCGGCGGCCTGAGCCAGATCGTCCCCGATGTCAATTTCCCCTTGACATCGGGGACGATCTGTGGTAGACTCTGACTATGCTGAAATTTGACGACATCCACCGGTTTACCAGTTTCCCAACCCATCGGGCGAATCAGTCCTGGGATCAATTGGAAACTCAAATCGCACGCTGGACAGAATACCCCGGACTTGATCTCGACCCCGACTTTCAGCGGGAACATGTCTGGACAACCGAACAGCAAATCGCGTATGTTGAGTTCATCATGCGCGGGGGGCAGACCGGAAAGGAAATCTACTTTAACGACTACGGCCAAGAGAAGCCCTTGGTCATCGTGGACGGAAAGCAAAGGCTTCATGCGGTTCGCCTTTTCTTGGCAAATCAGGTTCCCGCTTTCGGGCATCTCTTGAATGAGTATGAACCGCGTTTGCCATGGGGCTACGAGTTCTTCTTCTGTGTTAACAACTTGAAAACTCGGAATGAAGTCCTGCGGTGGTATCTCGAAATGAACTCGGGCGGCGTGGTTCACACTCCCGAAGAACTGGACAAGGTTCGCCGCCTGCTGACAGAAGGGGCTTGACTCCAGCGGCACTTTGTGCTATGCTCCTCTTTGTCGGGAGGAACCCATGAAGCTGTTTACAGCCAAGTATGAGAGGGACAACATTACATCCGGAAATCGAAGAGTCCTCTCGTTTGGTCTTCGTGCTCGCAACGAGGCCGAAGCTGAGGCTGAAGCACGAAGACACATCCTCGTGCTGGCCAGAGCCAACGGCGAGCGAAACACGCATCGCCCGCATCTTCTGGCGATGTATCGGTTCCTGTATATCATCGAAGAAACAGGACCAGACCAATAGCTTTGAGCATTCACAAAAAGAGCTTGACTCCAGTGGCACTTTGTGCTATGCTCTCATCATCGTAAGAGGGAATCATGACACAGAAAACGGTTCGCCAATGGGAGGGCACCATTGGCCTAGCGCAAGCTGGCGATGTAGATGCTGCAAAAAGACTCGCGGAGCAGGTGGCTCCGGAAATGCTCGCGGAGTGCAACCGTTTGCTGGCGGATATTCTCCAACTCCTTGAGGAAAAGGAGAGAATACAGAAGGAGCTTGCCATCGAGAGCGCGCCTCGGCGCCGCAGCTATTCTCTCGATTAGGGCTTGACAAGTCCGCCCGGATGTGCTACACTCTGATCATATTAGAGGAAGGAGGAGCGGGATGCTGACGACGACAAGCAACGCGACAGTCGCGATGATGCGGACGGCATCCCACTCTTTCATCGTGCTCGTCCCGTCGCCGAAACGGGGTGCTGGTCAGCGGTTCTTAAAGATCCAGACGCGGCCACGGCGTCTAACAGGATTGTGGCTGAATGGCGACTTTCTTTAACGCAGCATGATTCGCCACTGCCCCGGTCATCGGCAAACCTGGGGCAGTTATGATGAAAATGCCAATGGCCCCTTCAATCGCTGGGGCCATTGGCATTTTCATTGCGGTCCGCCGAAGCTTAAAAGAGGGCTTGACATCTAAGGCAGAGTGTGCTATGCTCTGCTCTGTCGGGAGGAAGTCATGACTCGCGCGGAACGGCTGAGAGCAAACTTGGAGGAACGAGTTTTTGGCCCTGTGGCCCGATTCTCCATCGAGCCAGGCATCGAGAACGATGAATGGTTTTTCATTTTCGCGCATATCCCTGTGCGCCTGCCTCTTGCTGGCAATAGGGTCATTCGCGTCTGCCTCCTCGCGACACAGGATCGGTTGCAGGCCGTGGACGCAGCGCGCGAAGTAGGATTGCCATTCGTCATTTTGGAAAAGAGTTCGGCCAGCGACTGCGAACGCGAAATCCAGCAGACGATCAGCTACGCAAAAAAGACTTGACAAGCCCGCCGGGATGTGCTAGACTCTGAGGTGTCGGGAAGAAGGGTTGGCGGCGGCGCACGGAAAGCGCGGGAGCCAAGGGGCTTGGAGCGCAAAGTTGCGCTTGGCGGCGCCAAGCTGACGGGTGCAAACCTAACGGGCGCAAACCTAACGGGCGCAAAAAAGAGGATCCGGGGGCAGGCGGTGGCCGCGCGGCATCTGTCCTGCCCCATGGATCTTCTGTTGACACAGAAGGACAACCGATGATCAAGTAAACCTCATCCCCCTTAACGACCAAGGATAGCAAAGAGCGCCCCGGCAGGGACTGAAAACCTGCTGGGGCGCTCTACTCTTTTGTTTTATCTAAGGCTTGACATGCTCGGCGATCTGTGCTAGACTCTGAGGTGTAAGGAGGATACCATGATCGTTCTAACAAAGCCCAAGCGTGATAACACCGGGGCAATATTGCTCTTGGTCATCATTCTTGGCTTGACCGGAATCGCGGGGGTTTGCGCTCATCTGGACCGCAAAAACCACATTCGGTTTGAAGCTGTCGTTGCTCAGGAAGCAGCAGCGGCACAGCAGCAAGCAGCGGCAGCGGCGGCGGCACAGCAGCAAGCAGCGGCAGCACAGCAAGCGATCCTCGCAGGCCAACAGGCGGTGGCGGAACGCGAGGCAAAAGCCGTTCGCGATCAAGCGGAGGAGGATCGGGCGCGGCATCTGGATAACCTCGCCGATATGAATCGCCAAATGGATAAATCCGCCCGCTTTCGACAGAAACAGGCGGAAGCGGATTATCTACAGCGGACAGGTGCCCCTGACTTCATGGTCAAAGAGAAACGCCAAGAAGCAGAGAGCATCTCTCGGGAAGGTTCGACATGGCTTCCTTCCCCGAATGAAATCCGCCATTGACATGCTCGGCGATCTGTGCTAGACGCCGCTGAGAGCGTCAAAGAGGCGACCGTCGCCAGGAGGCACTGCACCGCCAATCTGCAAGGCCCGCCAGCAAGCTCCTAGAGCCCGTTGGTGGGCCTTGCGTTGTAAGAAATCCTGCTCGTGATTCATTATACACGGTCCATTCTGTTAATCCCGCGAATTAACAGAATGGTCAATGGGTTCGAACCCATTGACCATTGAAAGAATCGACCAATGATTAGGCTCTAAGGTTATTGACTCTATCCCGCGAATGTGCTATACTGGGAGCAAGAGGACGGGACCGGTCCACAGAAAAAGTGCCCGCAGGGCTTGACTCTGCCTGCCTGACATGGTACACTCTTCCTGTGGACGTGAGGGACCTGAGCCCTCCCCACGAAAGGATTTGTACCATGAAAATGTCTGAAATCTTGGCTGGTCTGGCCTCCGCGAGAACTACTGCGAGCGAGCAGGTCACGGCCACGACCGCGTTCGCCACGGCCGCATTTGGAACGCGGCAGACGGTCGGGCGTGCTATGAACCAGACCCGCTTCGATGGGCTCCAGACCGAAGGCGTGCTATGAACCAGACCCGCTTCGATGGGCTCCAGACCGAAGGCGTGAAGAGTCATCCTGTCTCTTTCGCCGAACATCGCGAGGCGAAGCGCGAAAAGGCAATCGCGCTTTTCTGCCACGGTTTCCTTCTCACCTTGGAGGAGGCGGTGGAGGAAGGTGATCAGGGGGCAATCAAGATCGCGGGCGACTTGTTGAGCCGGGATGTGATGGGCTCCCTGAAAGCACTCTTTCATATTTGGGAAAACCAGGGCAGATAAGTGTCTGACTCTCCTAGAAAGGGGCCGAAATGAAAAAGCGGAACGCGGTAAAGAAAGCCGCAAAGTTGGCTCTGGTCGCGGGATGTGCCGTCGCGGGGTTCGTGATTGGCCTTCGGTCTGGCATCGCCTTCGGTGGCACTGCCTACAATGGCAAGTGGATCGGCGGGTTGCTCGGCGGTTCGCTCGGAGGCAACGTCGCCAGCACGATCAAGGAAGATTCTGAGGAATCTCAAAAAAGGGCTTGACTCTCTCGCGGTCTCGTGGTATGATATGGGTGTCGAAGGGAACAGGGCAGTCGGAAAGAACCCATCCCTGAGATAGCGCCGGGATGTCTAGGAGGCAGGCGCAGTAAGGACTGCCCTTCTCGGCGAGCACCGGAGAATCGCGGGGCTGTGGACCCGCCGCACGAGGCAAAGGGCTCCCGACTCTGGATCCTTCGGGGAGAGGTATACCCGGAGGGCTTGGTAAGGCGAGGAGCTTGTGCGCGGAGGCCGAGGCGGTTAAATCCGCCCGACAGGGAAGCGCGGCGCTGCGGGGCGGCAAAGCCCCGGCTCCTCATGATTGAGAGACTGGATCGGACTGGGAAACGTGCAGACCGCAGGCGGCAAGGAACCAACCGCCTGCGGGATCTGCCTTGGCGCAACAGGAGCATGACCATGCGGCTCTGTCCGTAAGCTCGACGACCGAAGAAAAAGAAAAGGCATCGCGGACAACGCCTCGGAGGACCTCAAACTCCGGGGCGTTTTCGCGTTCGGAGTTTTCCCATGTTGGCAGAAAGGGCTTGACTCTCTGCCCCGAACCTGCTATCATAGAGGCATGGGAGCACATGCAATGCGGCCTCGCAAACTGACGACAAAAGCGCAGAACCTGTTCTGGGTTCTGCTCGGCGTGGCGCTCTTCTTCGTGCTTTCGCACGGATTCTCCTTGGACGCCGCCGAGAACGCCGCCGAGGGAAACCGCTTGACCGTCTACTCGCAGACGGATTACTTGCCCCGCTAAAAAAGGACTTGACAAGTCCGGCCGGACGTGCTACACTCTCATCATCGCACGGGGCAGAGCCCCGGAACCGAAGGCCCGAGAGGGCCGCAAAGAAGGGAAGCGAAATGGACAGCCTGAAAACCATCACCACCGTTACGTACAGCGAGGCGCTCACGGCGCTGGAGTTGAAGCCCGGCAAATGGGTCGCCGCGCGCCGCTTGCGCCGCACGGAGAATGGGACGGTGATCTTCGAAGGAATCGACCGCCACGGCGACCGCCACCGGGGAACGCGCTCGCAGGTCCTGAAAGCCTGCGAGCCGTACAGCCGCCGCGCGGACGCCACCAAGCGCGCCGCCACCAGCGCGGATTGATCGAAACGGCGGGGCGGGGGGGGGGCCAACCCCCCCCCCCCCCCCCCTTGGGAGGGAAGACAAGGGACAACAATGTTCGGCTTGCCCCGCAAAGGGGACATGCATTTATCCCTTCTCCCTTCAACCGACCCATGGGGGGGACAGGGACCA
>Ga0172369_10000881_pt1 | contig 44669 bp, 31 predicted proteins | sample LakKiv25m_FD_114539 | JGI IMG/M metagenome (GOLD analysis project Ga0172369, IMG submission 114539) | Freshwater microbial communities from Kabuno Bay, South-Kivu, Congo - kab_022012_11.25m | ecosystem: Environmental > Aquatic > Freshwater > Lake | place: Democratic Republic of the Congo...
CCAAGGCGTTTGTCGATGGCAATTGGGCCCTTGCGGACGAGGCGTGGGCGCGCATGGGCAGTGCGGGATCGCGCTGGTACTTGCGCATCGCGCCGGACGAAACGTACTTCGAGCCTTGCAGCCGAAAAGCAGGATTCCACGTAAGTTTCGCGCGAATCAACCAGGGCTCGACACGTTGGCATGACCTGCTCGAGCCGCACAAGATGGAGCTGGAGACGGCCATGGCCAAGCTGGCTGGCCCGCCGTACAAAGCACGCAAGGTCACGTTTCACCTGCCGGATTTCATCGATGTCGTCGTCAATGCGGGAGATTCGCGCAGCGCACTGGGCGCGACGATCGGTCAAAGTCTGCCGAACTACGGCCCCGTCGCTAGCGAGGGTCGCGGGCGCACGGTCGCGATGGTCAACCTGTACACGGACGCCGACAGCAAGCGAACGCGGCGCGGGCAGATCGAGTCGTTGCTGTGCCCCGAGACGATGCCATGGGTGTCCACGGAACCCGAGCCGCAGCTGATGAGCACGGTGCTGCATGAGGCAGCGCACAACCTCGGTCCCTCCAACGAGTATTCTGTGGGTGGCAAGACAGATGAAGAGATCTTCGGCGGGCCGCTGGCGGCGACGCTCGAAGAACTGAAAGCGCAGACAGCGGCCCTTTACTTCGCGGATTGGCTGGCAGAGCGCGGGCTGATTGCGGGCAAGGACGCGCAGATCGCTCATGTAGCTGATATTGCGTGGGACTTTGGGCACGTCGCCCAAGGAATGACGACGCTCGAAGGCAAGCCGAAACCTTACAGCCAGTTGGCCGCCATTCAACTTGGCGCGCTGATCGAAGCTGGCGCGGTCACGTGGTCGCGGCAAGCGATCGCTGCAAATGGCAAGGATGTCGGGTGCTTCGTCGTGCATGCCGAGGCAGTTCCGGGCGCAATCGCGACCCTGATGCAGCGGGTGACGGGCGCCAAAGCGCGTGGCGACGTGAAGGCCGGCCAGGCTCTCGTGCAGGCATACGTCGAGCGCGACGATGCGTGGAAGTCTCTGCGCGACGTGATCCGCGCGCGCTGGCTGCGCGTGCCCAAGGTGAGCTTCGTGTATTCGGTGCGATTGTAGCGCAATCGGTCGGGCTACGGTTTGCTGACGAGCGTGGGCTTGGTCAACTTGGCGCCGCTCCAGCGGAAGCGATCCAGCAACACGGCCGTGTCATAGATGCCGTCGCCGTCGTCGAACAGCAAGAAACGCAACGTGATGGTCTCGCCTGGCATCACGGGTGCGCCGACGCTCATCCAGCCGGTGCCGCCGCCGGCTGGGTCTCCGCCGGAACCGAGGACCTCATAGCCCGTGCCGGCCAGCAGCGCATCGGTCAAAGGGCAGCCCTTGCAGACTTTGAACAACTCCTTGGTGGCTGTGAAGCAATCGCCGGTGTCATCGAAAAGTATATTTCCTTTCATGGCGTTGGAGTCCAGGAGCACCAAGAGGTGATCATTGAACGTCGACGACAAGTACTCTGGAAACTCCGTACTCAGGAAGAAGAAATCGAAGTCCAGCGATTGCGCGCTGGCTGGAACGGTCAGGACCAGCTTCCACTCGATAAGGTCGTGCGCCGCGGTACCGACCGTCTTGCACTGGCTCGCCGCGGGATACGTTGAGGATTTCTTCCAATCCGTGCCGGATTGCGGTTCGGCATAGCCCGTCACGCCCTCCGGTAGCGCGATGCCGGTCGACAATGCGACCAACCGATTGCCCAGCTGCGGCAGGTTCTTGGCGCCGAATTTGCCCAGGATCGCGTGCGCCTTGGGATCCGACAGCGTCGTGAATGTCGAACTGACCACGCCGCCGCACAGGTCGATGGCGGCGGCGAAGTCGGCATCCGCGCTCGTCAAGAGGTTGCCGTCACACACGGCTGGCGCGGTTTCATCCGTCTGTCCGTTGCAGTTGTTGTCGAGGGCGTCGAGCGGCAGTTCCGGTAGCGACGCGTCAAACTTCGGCGTAAATACGCAGCCTTGTGCAGCATCACAAGCGTCCGCCGTGCACAGGTTGCCATCCGCACAAGTCGCTGCGGGGTAGTATCCCGTTCCGTCCGGTCTGCAGGGATAAAGCTGTTTGCCGGCGCATGCTTGTCCGGTGCAGATCTTTGCCACGCACGTGTGGCTCGCGTCGCAGATCTGATTGCCGGCGCAATCGGCACTCGTCGTGCACTCGACGCACACGCCCGCCTGCAAGTTGCAGACCTTGGGACAATCCTTGCTCGATTTGCACGCCGGCGCAGCGACGCACTTGCTGTCGACGCACGCCTCGCTCAGACCGCAATCGGTCGCACTGTTGCAGTCGACACAGGCTTTGTACCAGCCGCTGCAGACTTGCTTGGTGGTCTTGCATTGGGTGTCGGAAACGCAGGCCGTCGCGGCAACACAGCTGTGCTTCAGGCAAATCGAACCACTGGCGCAGTTCGCGCTCGACAGGCAGCCCACGCAGGCAAGCGCTGCGGGATCGCACACGCCTGCCGCACAGTCGGCGTTCGTTGTGCACGGTGGCGAGGCAGCAGGCACGCATCCCGCCTGGGCGGCATGGACGCACGCGCCCGTCTTGCCGTCGCAGGTATCGAGGGTGCATTCGTTCTTGTCGTCGCAGGAGATGGCCGTGCCCGCACCACAGGAACCGGCGCCGCACTTGCCGTCGCCGGTGCACAAGTTGCCGTCGTCGCAGATGGTGCCGCCGGCCGCATGCGTGCAACCGCCGACCGCGCAAGCGTCGAGCGTGCAAGCGTTGGCGTCATCGCAGGCAGCGTCGGAGGCCGCGTGCTGGCAGCCCTTTTGCGCATCGCAAGTGTCCAGCGTGCACGCCTGCTTGTCGTCGCAACTGACCGCGGCGCCAGCCTTGCACTTGCCGGCGCCGCACGTGTCGCCGACGGTGCACGCATCTCCATCATTGCACGGCAAGTTGCCGGAAACGAAGCTGCAGCCGCTGCCCGTGACGCACGTGTCGGATGTGCATGCATTGCCATCGTCACACACCTTGGGACCCGCATACGCCGAGCCGTTCGCTGCGCAGGCAAAGTGGACGCTGCCCACGCAAGCAGCGCCGCTGCAGAGGTCTGGCACGCACAGCGACCCGGCCGCGCAGTAGGCTTCTGTGGGGCAATCGGCATCGGTCAGGCAGTTGACGCAGACGCCCGCCTGTTTGTCGCAGACGCCGGGACAGTCCTTGCTGGACAGGCAAGTCTTGGGCGCGGGTGCGCACAGGTCCGCCTTGCACACCGAGCCGGCACCGCAGTCGTTGGCCGTCTGGCAATCGACGCAGATGGCTTTGGTCTTGTTGCACACCTGCTTGGATGCCTTGCACTGGGAGTCGGACACGCAACTGATCGCGGGCTGACACGTGTTATTCTGCGCACATGCCTTGCCGGCGCCGCAATCGGCTGACGCGACGCATTCGGCGCACATGAGCGTGACCGGGTTGCAGACACCTTGTTTGCAGTCCTGGGTCGATTGACACGGCGCAGCGCCGGGCTTGCAGCCTGGGTTGGCCGCGTGCTGGCAGACACCGGTGAACGGCGCGCAAGTGTCCGCGGTGCAAGGGTCTCCATCGTCACAACTGGCCGGGCATGCCGGCTGCGCCGTGTCTTGCCCAACTGACCCATCGACGTCCACCGCACTGTCTGTGGCCACCGGTGCGTCGGTGCCAATCGGCGCATCCGGGGTCTGTTGCACGTCGGCGCCGAGCGGCGCGTCCAGCGTTGCGGCATCGAGTGGGGTCACGTCGGGCCCGGCAACATCGAGCGTAGTGGAATCCTCTTGGCCAGCGCCCGTATCCGACGGTGTCGCCGCATCAGCAAGAGGCGCATCGATCGAAACGTCGGTCAAGGGCGAATAGACCGGATCATTGGGGGCCGTGGCGCTGCACGCGCCGGTGATCAGCAACAGTGCCGCCATTGCGGCAAAAGCCTTTGACATCATAAGTTCTCCTGCGCGCGTGCGGACCCCAGGTGCCGGTGCGGGGCGCGGAGGGTAGCAACTTGTGTGCGCGGAGGCAAAGAGGAATTCGCGTGCCGCTACTTCAAGAATTCGCGGTAGAAGCCGGTCGATTCCATGCCAGACAGGTTGGCCGCATCCGGCACGACCGTGTCGAGGTACTCGACCAGTTTGTGCTGGCTGCGCCTCAAGAACGATCCCGCCTGGGCGGGCCCCACTGCCGCCACCGTCTGCTGCAATTGATCCCACTTCTTGAACTCGCGGGCGGTCGCCTCACGCAGACGCACGCACTGCTCGCTCTTGGCGTCGGCGCCGCAGCCAAACCACTGTTGCGGCACGGTCTTGCGCCAGAATCCCGCAGGCCCCGTCACCTGATAGGCCAGTTCGTTCCAGGCATCGAGGGCATCCATCGGCTCGGGCTGCGGCGCGCGCAGCTTGTCCTTCCAGGCTCTCAAGTAGCCATCTGCATACCTGTCGAGCCGTTGGCAGAGTTCCCGCGCGGCCTGAATGCTCGGCGTTTCCGGACGCTGCGCGACGGCGGGGTTTCCCGGCTGCGACACCGGCGTCGGCGCCATGGGCGCCGGCCCCGCGACCACCGGAATCGCGTCGCCCGCATGCTGACGCTTGGCAAGCACGGCAGGGTCAATGCCAACCACCGATGTTCGCACACATCTTCCAGTCCAGTTGTAGACGCGCGTCGTAAATTCCTCCTGCCGCGTTCCCGGCCGGCCATCCTTGCCGAGCACCTTGACCGCCCGCATCGCCTTCCTGTCCTCGGGTTGCGCGACCACTTCGGCCACTGCGTCACAGCCGAACTTGCGTGCCTGGGCAATGAATCGGCCTTGCACGGACTTGCGGTCGTCTTCGGTATGCGTGGTTGCGCTGAAGGTGCCTACGACGTCGAGGGGGGGCTCGAGTTCATCCATCGTCTCGACGACGGAGACTTTGTAATTGTAGATTAATTGCTTGTAGCTGCCTGCGTCGGAGGAACGCGAGAATTCGGCGCTGCCGCAAGCGGCGAGGCCAAGGCCGGCCAACAAGATGATGCCGAACACGTTGACTTTGCGATATATCATGATGCCCTCCCGGCGCCTTGGGCTGCGGACGAAGGGCGGGATGCTAGCGAAACGCTGTCGTCTTGCAAGGGAAAAGCGGCTCCGCCCCTACTCGCCGAGCACCCGCCGCCGCACGAGGCGCTGGGCGACTGTCGCGCAAATCAGCAAGAATACAGCAGAACTAACGAACAGCCAGAGCAAGTGCAGATCCGGCTGGCCACGCAACAAGAGTGACCGAAACGATTCCGACAAGTGATAGATGGGGTTGCATTGCACCAGGACCGCCAGCACAGGGTTGTGCACCGGCAAGGGAAAGTACGTGTTGCTGATGAGACCGAGGGGCACCCCCACCAGGAACACTGGGTAATTCATGTGATCGATCGAGGGCACAACGGCCGTGAATAGGAGCGCGAATGCCGCGAACGACCAGCCGGCCACAAAGCCGATCAAGGGCAGGAGTGGCAGCCATTGCCACTGCAAGTGCACGACACCAGACAGATTCAATCCGCCGAGAACGCACGCCACGACCGTCGCATTCCCCACGCCGCGCGCGCTGGCCCAGGTGATCTCGCCCCAGACGATATGGCGCAATTCGACCTGCGTTGCCAGGATCCCATCCCATGTTTTCTGATAGAACATGCGAACATAGGATGAGTAGAGCGCTTCGAAGAAGGGCGTCGCGAAGACGGTCTGCGCGAGCAGGCCTGGGGCCATGTAGCTTGCGTAACCGACGGCGCTGCCTTGGTATTGGATGGATCCGACAAACGCGCCGAGGCCAAGGCCGAATGCGAGGAAGGAGACGATCGGCTCGATGGCCGGCGGCAAGAAGGCCGTGCGCCAATTACGCATGTAGACTCGGGCGTTGCGCGCGAATACGGCGCGAGAGCGCCAATCGAAGAGATCGCCGAGGTGCGGGTTCCAGTTCATGGCGTCCTTGGCCGAGCGGCGGGTCCGCCCGCGGACAGCTGCAGGAACAGATCCTCCAGCGTCGGGTCGCGCACGGCAAAGCGCGCATCGGGAAATTGAACCGAGAATGCAACAAGTTGTGCCGCGGTCAGCGGCACGTGCCAGTCGTGCAGCACGCGCGCAGGCGCTGCGCCCAACTCTGCGAGCGCCCAGCGCTCCAGTGCCCCGGGCTCGATCTGCGCCGCCGGCACTATCGCGACGTGCTCACCAAGAATCGTCCCCAGCAACTCGCGCGGCGCCCCCTGCGCCACGGCCTTGCCGGCCGAAAGAATGAGGCATTGATCACTCAGACGCTCGGCCTCATCCATGTAGTGCGTGGTCAGGATGATGGCCAGCCCCTGCTCGCGCAGCCTGGCGATCAACTGCCACACCTCGACACGCGCTGCCGGATCGAGGCCGGTGGTCGGTTCATCGAGAAACAGCACCTGCGGCTCGTGCACCAGCGAGCGCGCGATCATGAGACGACGCTTGAAGCCTCCCGAGAGTTGCGCGGGCAATTGATGCGCGTGCGCCGTCAGACCGAACAGGTCGAGCAAGTGGGCGATGCGCTTGTCGATATCCGCGCGCCGCGGACGAAAATACGTTGCATAGACGCGAAGATTGCGCTCGACGGAGAAGTCGTGATCGAGCGTGTCCTCCTGCGCGCACACGCCGATCATGCGCTTGCACGCACTGCGGTGCGCCGCGAAAGGCTTGGCGCCGTAGCGGATCTCCCCGGCGTCCGGCTCGATGAAACCATAAAGCATTCGCAGGGTCGTCGTTTTGCCCGCTCCGTTGGGACCGAGCAGGCCGAGAACGGTGCCGGCGTCACAGTGCAGGTCGAGGCCGTCGACGACGCGGCTGCCTTCGTAGCTCTTGCACAGGCCCCTGGCGACGAGCAATGGGCTAGGCGCCATGCCGCAACTCCTCGCTTTGACGACGCAAACCAGCCAATTGCCCGCACGCCCCGCCCACGTCACCGCCATGGGGGTGTCGCACCATCGCGCGGACGCCGCCATCGAGCAAGTACTTGTGAAATGCGCGCACTTTCTGCGGATCCGGCGCCCGCAGGTTCGGGTCCGGACCTGGATTCGCCGGGATGAGGTTCAGCCGCGCACGCAGCCCCCTCAACCAATCCATCAGCAGATCAGCGTCTTGCAGCGCGTCGTTGACACCGCCGAACAGCACGTACTCGATGAGCACGTCGCGACCCGAGGGCAGCGCGGTTTGCAGAGCGCACTTCAACTCTTTAAGACTACAGTGTTTATGCACGGGCATGAGGGCAAGCCGCCGCGCATCATCCGGCGCGTTGAGACTCACGGCGAGATGGGCGCGCGTGCGCTGAAAGAACGCCGGAATTCGCTGCGGGACACCGACCGTGCTGACCGTGATGCGCTGCGCCGCCAGACCCGCGCCGAAATCGTGGAACAGCACGTCGATCGCGTCACAGACCGCCTCCAGGTTGTCGAGCGGCTCGCCCATGCCCATGAAGACGACATTGCGCAGACTGGGAAAGGGACCGCGTTCCACCTGCCAGATGGCATGGGCCTGTTGGAATTGCTGCACGATCTCAACGGCAGCGAGGTTGCGGATCAGGCCCAAGCGGCCCGTTTCGCAAAATGCGCAGCGCCGGGCGCAACCGACCTGGCTGGAGACGCAGAGTGTGGTGCGTCCGCCGCCACTGCTGGGGATGATCACGCTTTCGATCAGGCAGTTGTCTGCAGTGCGCCACAACAGGCGGAGACTGCCATCGGTGGATCGGCGGCGCTCGACGAGCGCCAGCGGCTGGCTCGGCACCGTCAGTTCAGCAAGCAGCACACGTGCCTGGCGCGAAAGCGACGCTGACGGATCTGCGTCGCCAGCAAACCAGGCGCGCAGGGCGTTTCGCACTGCGCCGCGTGCCTGCCCGGGCTTCAAGCCGGCAACCTGCAACGCGGCCATCAGTGCATCGGGCGGCCAACCGGCGAGCGATCGCGCAGTCGGAGACAAATCGGTAGCGGCAGAGCCCATGAGCGGAAGTGTCCGCGACACGCCGGCACAGCGCAAGCCCTTGCCGTCGGGCATCTTCCTTGCCAAGCTGCGCGCGCGGCCGCGGTGCCGCCCGAGGTTGCCATGTTCCGCCTGACGCTTGGCGTGGTCGCGATCGCGGCGCTCGCTGCGTGCACCAACACCACGACGACGGGCAGCCCCACGCCTGTCCAGGACGTAAAGAGCGGTTGCGTCACAGATGGTTGCACAGGCCCTCAGGACGCGGTCACGGACGCCGGCGTTCCCGACGCAGGCGCCGCCGACATCGCCAAAGGCGACATCAAGCTCGACTCCGCACCCGCCGATACCACGACGGCCGGGGGCGTCGAAATGTATACATTCGCGCCTTCGATGACCGATCCGTTCATCACTGCGTTCAACGACCCCCACCTCGCATTCTACGTGCCAGGCGCGAATATTCAGCATAAGCTCGTCATTTTTCTCGGCGACACGGGTACGAGGCCGTCAGACTATCAACAGTTCTGCATGGATGCGGCGCTCCAGGGCTACCACGTCCTGGCGCTCAGCTATCCGAATGATGTCGCACTTTCAAACCTGTGCGGCGACAACCTGAGTTGCTACGAGGTCGTGCGCCAGGAGTACCTGGACGGCATCGATCACTCCGACAAGGTGGACATATCGAAGTACAACAGCATCAACAACCGCATCACAAAGGCTTTGATCTGGCTAGACAAATACCACAATGGCAAGGGCTGGGGCGACTTCTTTTTCGGCATGAGCCCGAATTGGAGCTACATCGGCCTGGCTGGCCATGGTGTGGGCGGCGGACACGCAGCGATGATCGCGAAACTATATAAAGTGCGAAGAGTTGGCCTGATTGCGGCGGTACAGGACGGCAGCAAGGACGGCGCAGCTGGTTGGCTCAGCGGCGCGCACGCGACCGATGGCAACGCGTACTTCGGTTTCGTGCACAAGCAGGATCCGGATTATGACAAAATTCTCGCTGCTTGGACGGCGATCGGCATGGGTGGCACGGCGAACCTGATCGATGTCGACGCCACGCCACCGCCCTACCTGAACAACCGGGAATTGACGACGGCCGCGCAGACGGCGGATCCGCACGGCAGCGTCGCCCTCGATGCGGCGACGCCGCACGGCGGCGATGGGGCGCCGACCTATCAGCCCGTGTGGCAGCACCTCGTGGGCAAGGTGCCTCAGCTCTGACATTGCAAAACTACAGGCGTATTCAGCGGCGGGTCTTAGATCTCGCCACCCATCTTCTTTTCGTAGAACTCGCACTTGCGGCAGTTGCCGAGCTTTTCCGCGTAGGTGCCTTGGACCTGGCCGCCGCACAGCGTGCCGGCGACGTACCAGCACGCTCCGCCGTCGTTCGGCCACGCCGAACAAACGCCGAGCGTTTCGGCGTTGACTCCGCCCTGTTCGCGCCCGCACTTCTTGAATTCCCAACAGTTCATGCCACTACCTCCGACCTCGGGCCGGCAGCGCCGCGGGGTGGTGAGTCGCTGGTGCTGTCGCGCACAGCCGCGGCAGGTCAACGACCATGATCGATTCCTGGTCCAGGTCTGCCGTGCCCCACACAAAGGGAAACCGGCAACGCTCGCGAACGTATCGGGGAAGCGGTTGCATGTGTCCAGCAGAAACGCGCGACACCTGGATCACCGCATCGATCCGTATGGTTGCATGAGGCGGCGTAGCCAGCGTCAGTTGGCAGCCACCCGTCGCAGGGGCGGCGCCGAGCCGGACACCGAAATCCACGTCGCTACCCACGGCCGATCGCGGCGCGACGCGCGCCAGATCACGCAGCGGCGTGGCCAGACGCAGGTCGCCCACGTCAAAGACGAGCAGTTCCACGATCTCCACGTCACGCCTCTGCGCCGATGTCGCCAAGCCGGCCCAGGTGCAGCAGCGTCACGAGGTCGGGTCCGACCTGCAGGGTACCTTGGGCCAGACGCGCGAGGGGGCCTTGCAGCGTTGGAATCGGGGGTTGCACGTCGTGCGCCGCCACCGTCACGATGTCGCTCAGGGCATCAATGGTGCAGCCAATACCGGTGGGAACGGTGTCGCACAGCACGATCAGGACGTAGGGGCTCGCAGCGGGGCGCGCGCCAGGAAGGGCCAACAGGCGACCGAGATCGAGCACCGGCACCACTTCGCCGCGGTGGTTCGCGACACCGAGGAGCCAGGACGGCGTTCCGGGCACTGCGGCCACGCGCGGGGCGGGCGCGACCACGCGGATCGCGTCCACGCGGACGGCAAAGCGCACGCCCGCCACGAGAAAAGTCATCAGCTGCAACTGTTCGACCGGCACGACCGGCGCGGCAGCGCCCGCCTGCGCAGCGATCGCTTCCAGGACTTCACTCCCAGCCGGGACGGGTTCTTGGCTCACGGCGACCTCCCCGCTGCGTCGGCGGCGGGTGCGCGCACAATCGCGCCGTCCGCATGCCAAGCGTGCACGGCATTGCGGCCTGCTGCCTTGGACGCGTAAAGTGCTTGATCCGCAGCTGCAATCAGTTGATCGGAGTTCGTCATGGGGCCCTGCATCTCGACCACACCGATGCTCGCCGTGACTCCGAGCGCGTGGCCGCCATAGTCAAAGCGTGCCGCGCACACGGCTCTTCGCAGCCGTTCGGCCGTCCCGATCGCGCCGGCCAGGTCCGTTTCCGGCAGCAGCAGCATGAATTCATCGCCACCGTAGCGCGCCGCGGTATCCGGCGTGCGCTTGCTGGTCACCAACAGCCTGGCGATGCCCTTGAGGACCGCGTCGCCCGCGAGGTGCCCGAACACGTCGTTGATCTGCTTGAACCCGTCGAGATCCATGATGAGCAGCGAACAAGGCCGTTGATAGCGCTGGCGTCGCGCCAGCTCGCTGGCGATCTCCTGCAACAGGTAGCGCGCATTGTGCAGCCCAGTCAGGCCATCGGTGACCGCCAACCTGTGGGCAGACGTGTAGTACACGAGCGTACCGACGACGGCGGCAAACTCGCGCGCGACCGCGTGAAAGTCGACGACCGGCGGTCCCGCGGACTGCGAAGGCAGCAGGCAGACCGCACCGACGGTCTGTTCGCCGACAAGCAGCGGACACAAGATCGGATGCGAGGCAATCAGCTTCAAGTGCGCATCATCAAAACGTTCCGGCGGGTGGCACACAGTCTTGGCGTCCGGCCATGCATCCGGAAGCGCCTCGCTGCCCACTGCCTGCGCGATGCCGCGCCGGATCGCCCGCAATGTCGCCGCACCGACCGTCTCATGCAGGGTCAAGTGCAGGATCGGCTCCTCTGGCTGGAAGACCGCAATGCCAAATACCGCGAAATCAAAGAGTGTATCGACCAGGCTCGCAAACTCGGCGAGGAGCGCATCGCGTTGCGCCACCATCCCGCTCAAGCGTCGGATATCGTTGGCTACCGTTGTCTCGAATAGCAGCTTGTCGAACAACCCGTGCAGACCCTCGGCTATCTGCGCACGCCCGGTGGCAATGGCTTGCGAATCCGTGATCTTGCGCGACGATCGCTCCTGCGTGAGGCGCCTGAGGACGTCCAGCAACGCAGCCGGATCCTCGCCTTTGGTCAGGAAGGCATCGGCGCCGGATTTGAGCCCCCAGAATCGATCCGCTTTTTGCAGCGCGGCGCTCGTCAGCAACACCACGGGCGTGTATCGCAATAGCGTGTCATTCTTGATGAATCTGCACAAGTGATAGCCGCTCACTTCCGGCATCAGCACATCGCTCACGACCGCATCCGGCATGGACTCGAAGGCGGCGGCAATGCCGGCCACGCCACCATCGGCGACGAGCACCTCGTAGCCCGAATGCTCAAGAAACTGCTGCAGAATCGCGCGCTGCATCGCGCTGTCGTCGACGAGCAGGATGCGGGCTAGCTTGTCCGTCATGGATGCACCTCCAGGCCGCCGGATCGTGCAGCAAGCCAGCGTTCGAGAACTCCGGCCAGCGCGCCCGGCGCCATGCCGAGATCGAGACGCTCGCTGGGACGCAAGCGAACGCAGCGAATCGTCTGCGAATACTCACGCAGCGCGCCGCGGTCGTCGTCAAGTGCTTCGAGGATCTTGCCCATGAAGTAGTGGCCAAGGGTCAGATCCCCATCAAGAAACAGTGCCGCCCGCAGCCGTGTCAGTGCTTGCTGCAGCTCGCCAAGACCGTGGCACGCCACGCCCAGCAGCAGGTGCGCGCGCGCGCTGAGGGGCGCCAAGCCATCGATCGGACTGAGCAGCGCGACAGTCTCCAGGTTGCGTCCCAGCTCCAGCAGCAGCGCGGCCAGGTCGAGTCGCGCCGCAAGACGCCCCGGTTCCAGATCGATGACACGGCCCAGGGCCTCGGCTGCGAGGTCCGGTTGGTGCTCGCGATGCAGCGCGGCAATCTCGAGCAACCCATCGATACGTCTTTGGATGTCAGCCTTGAAGGTCGCCATCCGCGCCGAGGTGTCGAGGGGCGCGCGCGGCGTTTGGGCTGGCCGCAGCCAAGGCGGGGGTCGGGTCGGCACCTGCAACTGCAACGGCCTTTCGACCGCCGCGACTGGCCCGACCGAGGACGATCGGGCGGCAAAGACGCCGGACTTGCGATTGCGTGGCCTCGCCTCTGGACATGCGTAGTAAAAGACGCGATCGAGACTGCGCGGTTCGAGCGCGTCGGTGACGTGTGCCAACGTCTCGCATTCGCCGACGAAGAGCAGGCCCCCAGGACGCAGCAGCGCGCGGGCCCCCTCCACGACGCGACGGGCGACAGCAACCTCGAAGTACATCAAGACATTGCGCAAGAAGACCAGATCCCACAGCCCATCGGGGGCGCGCGAGTGCGGCGTTGGATCGGTCGCCAGATTCAGCGCGCGCAGCGTCACCAGATCGCGAATGTGCTCGCGCACGCGGTGATGACGCTCTGCCGGTTCGAAGTGCTCGATCATGCGGGGATGATCCGCCGGCGTACCGCGGAAGGACCACGGGCCATACTTCGCCTCGCGCGCCAGGGCAAGGTGGCGCGTGTTGACGTCCGTTCCGAGGATCTCGACATCCCATATCAATGGATCTACACCACATTCACGCAGCCAGATCGCAATCGAGTAGGGTTCTTCTCCGCTCGACGACGCCGCGCTCCAGACGTGCATGCGCCGCTCGTTCGCGGCCAGGCGGGCTTGGACCATCGCAGGCAAGAGCGCACCGCCGAAACAGCGATCGAAGTCAGCCGTGCGAAAGAAGTAGGTCTCGCCGACGGTGATGCGGTCGATGACGGTCTGCAGTTCCTTGCGGTCCTCGGCTGCCAGCAGAATGGGATAGGCGTCGCAACCATCGAGACCCAGGGCGGCACTGCGCTCGGCCATGACGCCGGTCAGCACTTCGATGCGCTCGCCCTGCAGCCGCAACCCCGCGCGCTGACCCAGCAAATCGAGCGTGGCCCGCAACGCCAGCGCCGAGGGCACGGGGAGGGCCTTCATGGCGTCCTCCGCGGGCGCAACACCCGTTCGGCACGGCGCACGGCTTGGACGATTTCCGCTGCGATGCGGCCGACAGGCAGGACAGCGTCCACGCACCCCGTCGCGGCCGCGGCGCGCGGCATGCCGAACACGACGCAAGTGGCTTCGTCTTGCGCGATATTGAAGCCGCCATGGGCGCGGATGGCCGCGACACCCGGCGCGCCGTCTTCGCCCATGCCCGTCAGCACGACGCCAACCGCGCCGGCGCCGCACACCCCAGAGAGCGAGTCGAGCAGCAGCGTGCCGGCGGGTCGCTGGTGGCGCACCGGCGGCCGATCATCAAGTGCAATCTTGGGACCTTGCACGATCAGCGTGTGCGTGTCGGGCGGCGCCAGCAAGACTTCTCCTCGACGCAAGGTTTCACCTTCCAAGGCCAGACGCACTGGCAACGCGCAGTTCTTCTGGAGCGCCTGCAGCAGCGCGACCTCGAAGCCTACGGTCATGTGCTGCAGGACCACCACAGCTGCGGGCAGATCCGTCGGCAGATCACCGAGTACCGTGGACAGTGCCGAGGGGCCGCCCGTCGAAGCCACGATGGCGACCACGCAGGTCGGCGTCGATTGCATGTCCGGCGCCGAGATGGGCCGCGTATGGGCAATGGGTTGCATGCCGCTCGGGCGGCGCGGCACAGGGTCCAGACCGCGAATCGTCGACAGTGCGCGGACTTTGCGAACCAACTCGATACCTTCGGCGCCGTAGGTGCCATCATCGGCCAATGCCGGCTTGGCGAGCAGTTCGAGCGCGCCGCGCGCCAGGCCGTCGAGTGCCCGTGCTGCGCCCAGCCGCGAAGGCGCGCCCGTCACCAGCAGAATCGGGCAAGGCGTCTCGGCCATGATGACGCTGGTCGCCTCCAGGCCGTCCATGACAGGCATCTCGATATCCATGAGCACGAGATCGGGCTTCAGAGCCCGGACTTGAGCCACTGCCTCGACACCGTTGAGCGCCGTGCCAACGACCTCGATCTCGGGGTCGCTCGCCAGAACCGCGCCCAGCAGCGCTTGCGCCAACCGCGAATCGTCGACCAGCAACACGCGGATGCATCGCGCCTTCATCGCAATAGCCTCGCAATCGTTTCGAGGAATACGGCTTGATCGAACGCACCTTTCTCGAAGTATGCGCTCGCGCCAGCTTCCAAGCCTTGGCGGCGATCCGCAGTCGCCATGCGCGTCGAGACGATGACGATGGGCGTGCGGGCATAGGCAGCGTCAGCCCGCAGCGCGCGCGTCAGTTCATAGCCGGTCATTCGTGGCATTTCAACATCCGAAACGATGCAATCGTAGCTCGTCTGGCGCGCCTTTTCCAAACCATCCGCGCCATCGACCGCGGTGTCCACGCTGTGGCCCTGCGATTCGAGCAGCGATCGCATCAATTCACGAACCGTCACGGCGTCATCCACGACCAGCAGCTTGCGACCTGCCGCGACCGGTGCCTCGCGCAACGCGGGCGGCGCAGCAACCGCGCTGGTGCCTCGCAAGAGGCCACCCGGCTTTAGGACGACCACGACTTCCCCATCGCCGCGCACGGCCGCACCCGCTGCCAGAGGCAATGTACCGATGAATGCGCCGAGGGGCGCAACGACCAGATCCTCTTCGTGCAACAGTGCATCGACAGGCAGCGCCACCCGTTGCCCCAAGTGCGCGACGATGATCAGCACCCGCTCTGCCGGGTCAGCGACCGCGTGCTGGCCGAGCACCGCTTGAGCATCGAGGATCGGCACGGTCGCGCCAGCCAGCAGCAGGACCGGCGTGCCACCGACGCGGTGCACCGCCGCAGGATCCGGCCGCACGACGCGCTCGATGCACGCGGTCGGCAGGGCAAAGCGCTGCGCCCCGACCTCGAACACGACGCCACGCGTCAGCGCGAGGAGCAGCGGCACTTCCAGCGAAACTCGGGTCCAATGCCCGAGTTCGGTCTGTACGACAATGCGGCCGCCCAGCTTCTCGACGCTCGCCTTGACGGCATCCAGGCCGACTCCGCGCCCCGAAAGCTCGGTAATCATTCTGCGCGTCGTAAATCCCGGCGCAAAGGCCAGGTAGAGCGCCTCATCGTCCGAGAGACGCGCCGCAGCCTCCTGCGGCAAAATCCCTTTTTCAATCGCAACTTGCCTCATCACCTTCGGATCGATGCCGCAGCCGTCGTCTTCGACCTCGATCGCCGCAACGCTGCCGCGCAGCGCTGCACGCAACACCACACGACCCGCTGGCGGCTTGCCCGACTGCACCCGCACTTCACGGTCCTCGATGCCGTGATCGATGCTGTTGCGCACGAGGTGCAGCAATGGACCTTGGAGTTGATCGATCGCGCGCTTGTCCAGCTCTGTCTCCTCGCCTTCCGTCACCAATTGAATCTGCTTTTCCGTCAGTTGTGCGACATCGCGCACGGTGCGGCGCATGCCGTCGAAGAGGACCGCCGCCGGCACCATGCGCGTCCCGGTGACAAGCTGGGCCAGACTCAGGGTTTCCTGATGCAGTTGGCGGGCAAAGGCCTCCTCGTCGCGGCACAACGCGGCACCCTGCTCTTCGAGGGTTGCAAGTGTCCGTTCCAGCTTCGCTGCGGCGGCTTGCGCCTCGGCCCCCGCGCCGGAGCCCAGCGCGGCACCGAGGCCGCGCGACCGCGCGGCCGCATCGCGCACCAGGCGGTTCAGGGCAAGTGAGCGTTCACTCAAGTGTTCTGCGCGCTTGGCTCGCGTGGTCAGTTGTCGCGAGACGTGCACCAGGCGGTCAAGCTTGGCCGTGGCGACGCGGAGTGTGTCGTCGGTGGCGACCGGGTGGTGGCCGGAAGGTCCGTGCGGCGGCTCCTGAACCGGCACCAGATTCGGCGCCGGCACGGCATCACGAACCGGCTCCGCATCCCGCGCCGGCACGGCATCCCCAACCGGCACCGGATTCCGAAGCGGAAGATGAGGCGGGTCCTGGGCCAGCGGCTGCACCGCCGATTCGGACGCGCCGATCCCCTCATCCAGCCGTCCGAGCAGCCCTTGCGCCGCTGCGCTCAGGTCCGCCGGCATCTGCCCACCCGCCGCAGCCTCCATCGCCGACGCCATCTGGTCGATGCATTGCAGGAACAGGTCGGCCGCCTCGCTGCCGAACGTGCGTTGCCCCTGCTTGACCAGCGCGCAGAAGTCCTCCATGCGGTGCGCAAGCGTATGCACATCGACCACGCCCAGCATGCGCGCGCTGCCCTTGAGCGTGTGTGCCTCGCGCAAGATGTCTGAGAGAATCGTCGTACTTCCAGGCTGTTCTTCAAGGCCAAGGACGGCCGTGCTCAATGCGTGCAGCCGATCATCGATCTCGCCGCGAAACTGCTGCAGGATCGCGACCCGATCGGCGCCAGGCAACATGGGCTAGCGCTCCTGCTTGAAACGTTGCAGAGCGTCGTCGAGATCCTTGGCGAAATCGGTCAAGAGCGACACCGCGGTGATGGTCTGCTGCGCCGACGTCGCCGACAGGTTCGCAGCGCGGCTCATTTCAGACATCGCTATCGTCAATTGTTCGGTCGCGACCTTCTGTTGGTGCGACGACGACGTGATACCGCGCGAACGCCCGGACACCGCTTCGATGGCGAGCACGATCTCGCGAAACGCCGCCGCGGAACGATTGGACAGCTCGACGACCTGATCCATCAACTTCCACTGGCCTTCCGCGCTCAGGATGGCGTTGGATGTCGAGCCGCGGATGTCGCCGACCATGCTGCGGATTTCGGTGCTGGATGCGGCGACGCTCTCGGCCAGGCTCTTGACTTCGCTGGCGACCACGGCAAAGCCGCGACCGACGTCGCCGGCGCGCGCGGCTTCGATGGCGGCGTTGAAGGCGATGAGCTTGGTTTCCGCGGCGACCGTGCTGATGAGATCGACAATGCCTTCGATGCGCCGAATGCGCTCGCCCAGACCGGCAATCTGCTGGCCCGCCTCGTTGGTCATCTGTTGGAGCCGCACCAGGTTGGCGACAGACTGCTCGACGATGCCCTGCCCCTCGTGCGCCGTCTTCTGCAACGTCGCAATCGAATCGGCGATCAGCGCACAGGCATCGGCGACCTCGCCGGCAGACGCGGCAAGTTCTGTGGCCGTGGTCGACACTTCTGCCACAGTTGTCGCTTGCTCGCTGGCACTGGCCACCTGTTCGCGCGAAGCCGCCAGGATCTCTGCCGCCGAGGTGTGAACATCGCGCACACGCTCGCCCGAATTCACCAATTCCGATGTCAAATGAGCAGTTTCTGTATGATCGCGGTAGATCGCAAAGGCGCCCTTGATCTCGCCCAGCGATGTGCGCCGCGGCGCCGCAGTCACGAGCAGGTAGTGCGTCGAACCGTCTCGCGTCACGACCTCGCGCGGTACATCGATGATCGGCTTGGCCGAGCGCAGGCAGCGATCGATGAGCGACCCTGTGTCGCCGCCGGTGTCCCAAAGCTCCGCCTCGCGCAACTTGCCCACTGCGTCCTCGCGCCGCTTGCCGCAGGCCCGCACGGCCGCGTCGTTCAAGTAGCTGACGACGCTGGAAAGATCTGTAATAACAAGCGGTTCTGGCAGGTTGGCAATGACTGACTCCGACAGCGCCAGCCTTTCGCCCAACTCGTCGACCTGATTGCCCAGGTTCTCCTTGAAGCGCGTCAGCCGCGCGACCGCCTTGTCCGCGTCCGCCAGCCGCGCCTCCAGGGCCGCGACCTGCTCGGCATGCTCGCGCTCCAACTGCGCTATCTTCTCGTCGAGGTACTGCTCCTTGGCCGACGCACCCTCATTGGCGCTGACGGGATCCTGCTTGCCGAATGACCAGAATGAACCCATCGCTCCCCCGGAATCCTGCCGCGGCGCGCAGCCAGGATGGCGCGACGGCGCAGGCGCAGAACGCCGCAGCGAGGCTATGTCCAGCGATGCAATCGCGCAAGGATTTCGGGGATGCAGAACGCCGTTCTCTGTGCCGCTACTGGCAAGAGCAGGACGCGTCGATCTCGTACGAGCCGCTGTACTTGCTGTACCCGTCCACCACCAGATGGAACTTCTGGCCCTTGGTCACCGGGAACGTCTTGACCGCTTTGCCCGTGCCGAGCGACAGCGCATGCGCGACACAAGTCGAGCCGCCGCAGGACTTGTTGCCGTCGAGCACGAACAGGTCGAGCTGGCCTCCGGCGCCGGCCGGCTGCGTCAGCGTCACGGTCGCCGTGCCGGTGCAGGTCGGCACGAAGTTGTAGGCCTCCTCGTGGCCGGTCTCGCCGGTAATGGGCCCGAGCGAATCGTCCTTGCAGGTGTAGCTGGTGATCGCATTGGTCGCGTCGGGCTTCGCTGTCGAGTAGTCGCTGTAGTATCCGCAGTCCAGCGGCGTGTCCGGCATGCAGTTGGCCGCCGTCTGGCACGCCGCGTCGCCAGCGCAATCGCTGTCCTTGCAGTCGGCCAGCCCGTCCTTGTCGTCATCGAGGGCGTTGGTGCAGTTGGTTTCGCTCGCTGGCGCGCACGCGCAAGCGGTCTTGATCGCGAAACTGCCTTCGTAGCCCGCGTAGCCATCGACCGCGATGCCGTACTTGGCGCCCTTCTTGGCGGTAAAGCTGACCATCGTGGTCTTGCCGCCGGACAAGCCATGGCTCAGGCACGCCGCACCGCCGCAGGTCTTGGCGCCATCGAGGATGAACAAATCGAGGAAGCCGGTCGTGCTCGCGGTCTTGGTCAACGTCACGGTCACTTGACCGTCGCATTCCCCAATGTAGTCATAGACGTACTCCGATCCAGTCTCGTTCACGGCGGTTCCGTCGGCACAGGCGTACTCGCTGATGACCTTCGTGCTGCCAAAGCTGCTGTTGTTGTAGGTGTCGGATCCTCCGCACGTCATGGGAAAGTCCATGTGGCAGGTGCACGCCGGGCTGCTGCCGCAGGCGGCATCGTCACAGTCGGTCTTGCCATTCTTGTCGTTGTCGATCTTGTCGTCGCAGACGGTCTCGACGCCGGGCTTGCAGGCCGTGGCAGCCGCGCAATCCGTGTCCGCGCAGTCGGTCTTGCCGTCCTTGTCCTCGTCGATCTTGTCGGTGCAATTCGTTTCGGTCGCCGGCGTCGGCAACGCGCAATCGCAGGCTGCCTTGATCGAGTAGTTGCCCGAGAAACCCTGGTAGCCATCCACCACGAACGTCAACAGTTGCCCCTTCTTGACCGGCATCTGTTTGGTGGCCTTGCCCGCCGACATCATGGTATGGACGAGACAGGCGTTGCCGCCACACGCTTGCGCGCCGTCCAGAATGAACAGATCGAGGTAGCCTGTCGCTGTCGAGGTCTTGGTCAAGCTCACCGTCAACGTGCCATCGCAGTCTGCCGCGTAGCTGTACGCGTACTCTGCCCCCGTCTCGTTCTGCAGCGTGATGCCGGGCAAGTCTGCGCACTTGTACGCGTCCACCGCCTTGGTGCTACCCTTGCCCGCGCTGTTCCAGCTGCTGCTGCCGCCGCACGCCAGGCTCTCGGTCGCCGCGCACACGCAGGCGCCCTTGCCGGCGCACTCGATGTCGGCGCAGTCAGTCTTGCCATCCTTGTCGTTGTCGACGGCATCGCCGCAGTCGGTCTCAACAGTCGGAGCACACGCAAGATCCTGAGCACAATCCGCATCCGCGCAATCCGTCGCGCCATCCTTGTCATTGTCCAGCTTGTCCTTGCAGAGCTTCTCGACGCTGGTCGAGCACGCCGCGTCCTTGGCGCAGTCCGTATCCACGCAGTCCGTCGCGCCGTCCTTGTCATTGTCGAGTTTGTCGGTGCAACTCGTCTCGGTGGTCGGCGCACACGCCAGGTTGGCCGCGCAGTCCTTGTCGTCGCAGTCCGTCTTGCCATCGACATCGTTGTCAATCTTGTCTGCGCATGCCGTTTCCTTGCCCGCCGCGCAACCGCAGGTCGCCTTCAAGGTGTAGTCCCCGGCAAAGCCCTGGTAGCCATCGACGACCACGAAGAACTTCTGGCCCTTCTTGGCATCGAGCGTCTTGGAGGCCGTATTGCCGCTCATCAGGCCATGGCCAACGCAGCTCGCACTGGCGCAGCTCTTGGTGCCGTCCAAGATGTACAGATCGAGAAAGCCGATGCTGGGACCCTGTTTGAGGAGGGTCAGCGTCAGCTGCCCGTCGCATTCCGACACAAAATCATAGGTGTATTCATTCCCGGTCTCGCCATTGGTCTTGCCGTCTGCGCACTCGTAGCCGTCGATCTGGTTGGTGCTGCCTTTGCCGCCGTTGTTGAAATTGTCTTGACCGCCGCACGACAGACCGTAGTCGGCCACGCACAGCGACGTCTGGCATGCCGCAGCCGCAGCGCAGTCGGCGTCGGCACAGTCGGTCATGCCGTCCTTGTCCTCGTCGAGCTTGTCGGCGCACGCCTTCTCGACCGGCACCGGGCACTGTTTGCCGCAGTACTGAGCGACTTCTTCGACACACAAGTCGTCCCACTTGCTGCTGCAGCACAGGCCGTCCTTCTTGCACAACGCAGTGACGCACGGATCGCAACTCGCCGCGAGCTTGGCACCGGTCGCGCACGGATCATGCGCGCACTTGGTCGCGCAGCCCGCGTCCGCGGCGCAGTCGCCGTCGTTGCAGTCCGTAAAACCATCCTTGTCATTGTCGAGTTTGTCACCGCACAGCACCTCGATCGGCTTGCATGCGCTCGCCTTGGCGCAATCCGTGTCGGCGCAATCGGTCTTGCCGTCCTTGTCCTCGTCGATCTTGTCGGCGCAGTTGGTTTCGGGCGTAGCGCCACAAGCCAATTCCGCCATGCAATCGTTGTCGCTGCAGTCCGTCGTCCCATCTTGATCGTTGTCGATCTTGTCGTTGCAGACGGTCTCGGTCAGCGTCTTCTTGCAGACCGCGTCGGCCGTGCAGTCGGAGTCCGCGCAATCCGTCTTGCCATCCTTGTCATCATCGGCACCGTCCGCGCACGCCGTCTCCTTCAGAGGCGTCGGGCACGCCGCGTCCGCGCTGCAGTCATTGTCAGCGCAGTCCACCGGGCCGTCCTTGTCGTTGTCGATCTTGTCGCTGCAGTTCGTCTCGGTCGGCGGAACGAGCACGCTGCACTTGGCGTCCTTGCCGCAATCCGTGTCGTCGCAGTCGGTGTTGCCATCCTTGTCATTGTCGAGCTTGTCATCGCAGATCGCCTCAGAACCCGGAATCTTGCACACGTCGTTCGCTGCGCAGTCGTTGTCGTCGCAGTCGGTCGCGCCGTCCTTGTCGTCGTCGACGACATTGCCACAGTTGCTCTCCTTGCCGGTGCACGTGTTCGAGCCGCCGTGGCACTTGCCGCCGCTGCAGCTGTCGTCCTTGGTGCACGGATCGCCGTCGTCACAAAGGGCACTGTTGTGGACGTGCTGGCAACCTTTCGCCGCGTCGCAGGAATCGTCAGTGCATGTCTCACCGTCGTCGCACAGGACGGCCTTGCCCGTGCACGCGCCCGCCTGGCAGGTCATCGGCGCCGCTGCACACGGGGTCGTCTCGCCCACGCAAGCCGTGCCGTCGGAGGCCATCGTGGCAATGCATTTGCCCGTGGCCTTCTCGCAGGCCGCGACCTGGCAGGTCTGCAGGCCGGCAACCTTGCCGATGCAGTCATCGTTCGCCTTGCAGACCGTAACGATGTCCAGTCCCGGCAACTCCGCGAGGGTCACATCGGCGGCCACGTCGCCGACCTTGGTGTCGCCCAACTTGACCCAGGAATCGGTCGTGCCGGCGTCCTTGGCGGCGGTTTTGGCGGTCGAGGCGGGCGGCGTGTCGCTGCACGCAACCGTGACGCAAACCAGGCAGAAGCAGCCGATCGAGGCAAACGTGCGGAACATTGCAATCTCCATAGGAATTTCGATTCGTCGCACAACCAGGCGGCCGTGCGGGCGCGAGAGTATGGAAGCTTGAGAACACAGCGTCAATGGGGTGGCGGCCGATTGCCAGGGCCGAGGCCGGAGCGTCCTTCAAGTTCGCCGAAACGCGGGCGGAAACCCACCGTTGACACACCTGGCCGGCATGAACACACTGCGGTCCAACGTGCGCGTCCGGGCTGGGTGAACCGCGCAATGGCTGGTGAACCCCCAATCGGCAGGAGGGTGCGTGCGTCGAACCTGGACGGAATCGTTCCCGTGTGTCCGTGTCTTGTGTCCATGTCTGGCAGGGTGCATTTGGCTTGCCGGCTGCGGCGACGACGCCCCTATGAAGGCGGTGCCGAAGCAAGCCGACACGCAACCCGGTGCGGATTCAGCAGATTCTGAAGCAGCTCCCCTGATCGACGTGATCGCTGCCGCCGACACAGCCGACACAACCGACACATCCGACACATCCGACACAACCGACACAGCAACCGCACCCGACGTGGCCGAGCTTGGCGCCGACGCCACATCTTGCGCCTGCGGGGATGGGCAGTGCGACCCAGGCTGCGATGAAACCCTTGCAAGCTGCCCCGCGGATTGCCGATCCTGCGGCGACGGCGTCTGCTCGCCCGGCGAATCGCCCACGAGTTGCCCCACCGACTGCTGCGGCGGCTGCGGCGACGGCTTGTGCAAGGGCTACGCGTGCGGCGAGAACCCGACGGTCTGCCCGGCAGACTGCGGCAAGGCTTGTGGCAACAAGGTCTGTGACAAAGGTGAGTCGCCGGCCACTTGCGCCACGGATTGCGTCTGGCAGGTTTGCGGCAACGGCGTGTGCGAGCCCGAAGACGGCGGCCCCAAGGTGTGCCCCAATGATTGCGGGCCCACATGCGGCAATTGCGTGTGTGAAGGCGGCGAGAATTGGACCGACTGTCCCGGAGACTGCGGATTTTGCGGTGACCATGTGTGCAGCAACTGCACGGGCTTGGGCGAGTCCAATACGACATGCCCGTCCGACTGCAAGATCGACGGCTGCGGCGGTGGTTGTGACGACGGTGTCGCGTGCACCGTCGATGTGTGCGGTTCGACGGGCGTGTGCGTCCACGTGATCGACGACGCGGTCTGCTCCGACGGCAACGTCTGCACCATCGACGCCTGCGTGGTTGCTGCCAAAGGGTGCAGCGCCTACAGCGTCTCCGGGCCTGCTTGCGACGACGGCGACGCCTGTTTCTTGGGCGATTACTGTGTGCAGGGCGCTTGCCACGCGGGGGCGCCCAAGGTCTGCAACGATGGCAACGGCTGCACTGACGACAGTTGCGGCGGCGGCGTTTGTCTTTTTGCTGCCAATACGGCGACCTGCAACGACGGCGATGGTTGCACGCTCAGCGATGCATGCACCGAGACAATCTGCGCGGGCGTGCCGAAGGACTGCACCGACGGCGCGCAATGCACCTTCGATTCTTGCGGCATCGCGGGCTGCAAGCACATTCCCGACCCGGCAAAGTGCGACGACGATCAGATCTGTACGAGCGACACATGCACGAGCGACGGCTGCCAGCACATGCCCAACAGCAACCCTTGCGACGACGGCGACCCTTGCACCCTCGGCGACAAGTGCAACACTGGCGGCTGCGTCGCCGGCACACCCATGAAGTGCGCAGACGGCAACGGTTGCACCACCGACTACTGCTGGGACGGGGTCTGTCTTTTCTCCGCCAATACCAACACCTGCAATGACAGCAACCCCTGCACGCTCGCCGATGCGTGCACGGCCAGCACTTGCGTCGGCACCGCGCAAGACTGTGACGACGGACTGCCGTGCACGGCCGACGCGTGCAGTCCGAACGACGGCAAGTGCAAGTATGCTCTCGATTCAACGGCTTGCGACGACGGCAACGTCTGCACCGCCGATGTCTGCGCCCTCTCGGTCGGCTGCACGAATTCGGCGCTCGACGGTCTGGCCTGCACAGATGACGACGTGTGCACAATTGCGGATCACTGCGGCGGCGGAGCCTGTATCCACACGCCGTTGCCATGCGACGACAACAATGCTTGCACGAACGACGCCTGCGGCAACCCTGGCGGCTGCACCCACGCCAACGTCGCGGCGGGTGCGGCATGCGGAACGGGCGGCGCCTGCGTCGCGGATGTCTGCACATGTCCAGACAATTCCATCGGTGTCCAAGTCGATGACGCAGGGGCGAACAAGTTGGTCTGTGCCTACGACTACCCTGCGTGGGGCCGACGTTCGCTCAATCCCGTGTTTGTCGACAACGGCGATGGCTCGGTTTCTGATCCGCAAACCGGCCTGCAATGGCAGGCGGACGTGGAGTTGAATGCGAAATGGGGCGATGCTGCGGCGAAGTGCCAGCAACTGGTGTTCGTGGGCCATGCCGACTGGCGTTTGCCGACCGAGGCAGAGTTGGAAACCCTCATCGTCTACGACGCCAATGCCGCGCAGGGCTCGTTTGCGCCCGGCTGGCCAGGGGCCACCCAGCATTGGAGCGCGGTATTTTCTGGCAATGGATCGATGTTGTGGTCCTTGTCGCCTTCTGCAGGCTACATTCCGAACATGTACTGGACCATGACCCATGGCTACGCCGTGCTGACGGGAACTTGGCAGACGGACTCCAGCCAACTCGCGGCGTTTCGTTGCGTGCGGACACAAAGCGTCCTGCCACCTGTCGAACCACGCTGGGTGCCCGTGGCGCAGGGCGGCGTCAGTGTCGTCTATGACGGAGCGACGCACCTGCTCTGGCAGGCCAGCGTCGCCCAGAAAATGGGCGTGGGCAGCATCGCCTACTGCGAGGGAATTCACGATCTGGGCGCCACGTGGGCAGTGCCAAATGCCAGCGACGCGGCAAGCATTGTCGACCGGCGCGGCTGGAATTCTGCGGTGCCCGCGCCTTTCGCGGACGGTGAACAGACCATGCTGACCACGACGTTCTTGAGCGCTACCGCCATGTTGTCGGTCTCGGGCATGGGCGGCTCTATCGGGACGGCCGACCAGTGGGCGCTCACCCGCTGCGTTGGACAGTGCGATGATCACGATCCCTGCACGGTCGACGCGACTTTCGACCCAGTTGAAGGTTGTGTCCACACGCCCGTGAACGAAAACGGCCCATGCGGTGACATCGGCACGTGCACGGCTGGCATCTGCACCTGTCCTGCTGGCACGCTTCGGCAGATTCTGGATCCAGATGGCGCCACGAAGATCGTGTGCGCCTACAACTACCCCGCGTGGGGCATCGGGCCGGCCACACCGGTCGGGATCCTCGCCAATGACGACGGAGGTGAATCGGGCCCGTCGACGGTTTCGGATGCCGCCACCGGCCTGATGTGGCAGCACGCGGCGCAGTTGGACAAACTTGCGTTGGAGTGGACCAAGCTGTACTGCGACCGGATTGAGATCAACGGTCTTGCAGACTGGCGCGTGCCGACAATGGCGGAACTGCAATCGATTCGCGATTATGGGGCACAGACCGTGGCTGGCGGACGGCCCATCGACCCCACCGTGTTCGACATCGCGCCCGGTGCAGCGCTCTGGACCCGCAACACCACACCAGGCAAGCCTGCGCCCCTCCTTTGGGGCAGCGGAGAGGTCGGAACCGTTTCTGCAAGTTTCGCGGCGAATGTGTTGTGCGTGCGCACGGAAAAGCAGGTTGCATTGGCTGCCCCGCATCTGGTTCTCACTTCCGTCGGCACTATCGTCCATGATCACGTGACCGGGCGTTTGTGGCAGAAATACCTTGGCTATCCGCCGACTGCGGTGATGCCCCCTTACGTGACTTTGCCGGAGGCGCAGTCGGCCTGCACGGCGCTGACCGAGGGTGGCGCGACATGGCACGTGGCGAGCATCCGCGAGATGCTGTCGACGCTGACGGCCAATTCGGCGCCGATGGTCGATCCGCTGCTGATGCCAACCGTCTACGATCCCGCAACGTTTTGGAGCCTTACCGAGAGTGGAGATACCAGCTACTTGAGCTACTTTGCCATCCAGCTGTACCCAGGCGCGGTGTTTTTCGGCATGGAGCCCGCCAACACCGCATACGTAGCCTGCGTAGGCAGTTGCGACGACGGTGACTCCTGCACTGCGGATTCTTTTGATGACACGACAGGTTGCGTCCACGCGCCCTTGCCAGCCGACGGCACATGTCCCGGGCCGTGATCATCGGCCCTTCAGCTGGCTGTCGCAATGGCGTGAGGGTGGCGGTGGTGGTCTCCCTGGAGATGAACCGTTGGCATATTCATGGCCTCGGTCCCGTGTGCCTGGCATGGCCGGGGCTTCGCCCAAGACGAGCCATCTTGCGTCGCGCAGGCTGGCTCTACCGCGACCAGAGCTTGACATTATCCAAACCAAACGAAGCCTTCGAACCGCTGGCCAAGGTGCTCGTGGCCTCGACCTCGATGGGGCCCGCGTACTGCAGATCGTCGACGGTCACGGCCATGCTGACCTTGCTGTCGGCAAAGCTGGCACTGCCGCAGCCGCTGGCACTGACGCCCGCGCTCGCCACCATCGCCTGCGACCAGATTTCCTTGCCGTTGGCGGAGAGCACGACCTTTTCGCCGTTCCAAGGACCGAAGTAGATGACGTCGGCGATCAGCTTGTATTGCGCATGTCCGGGCGCGGCGCCAATCTTGGACGTCGCGACACCCGGGCCGAGCAAGTCGAAGCCGCCGAGGATCGAACCCAGGCTGGCACAAGTGCTGATGCCGCCTTGGGACCAGCCCGAGAGCTTCTTGTCCTCGAAGTCATTTGAAAAGACGAGGGTCCAGCCGCCGTTTTTCATGTCGCAGTAGTATTGTGCCAGGGGCAAGTCCTTGTAAACGAGCCAGTAGATGCCGTCCGCAATCGATGGAAAGACGTACTGGAGCTGCGAGCACTGCGCCGCCGGATACTCCTTGCTGCCCATGACGTAGGTGCAACCGGGACCGCCGTAGCCATCCGGACACGGTTTACAGGACGAGCCAGAGGTTGTGCTTACGCAGGCCTGATAGAAGTTGCACTTGAAGCCCCCAGCACATCCATCGACCCAGATGCAGGTTTTCGCGGGAGTTTGTGCGTACCCGAAGTTGCACATGCAGATGTTCGTCCCCGGGTTGAACATGCAGGAAGCATGGGGACCGCAGATGCCCGGCGTCGCGCACTCGTCGTCGCCTACACAGGCAGGACCGAAAGCGGCTGGCGCAAGATGGAATCCCGTCTTGCACATCTCGCAGATGACCGATCCGGTCGTCGCGACATTGCACTCGGTGTCGCTCGGACAACCTCCCCCCAGCGCGCAGGGATGGACTTGTACGGAAATGTTGTCGACAAACCAGCCGGCCTCGGTCGAAGTGCCGCACGGGCCATCGAGCTGGAAGCGCAACTGGAACTTGTGGCCGGGCCACGCTGACGAGGCGAACATCTTGTCTTGCCATGCCATCGTCGGCGCTACCGTGCCGACGAGTGTCCAGTCGCTGGTTGTGGTGCGCGCAAGGACACTGGCTGTCTGGCCCTTGTCGAGGCTGCCGGCCGTCTTGAAATACGCGCCAATCGGCTTGCCAGGAATCTTCTCGGCGTTGAACCAGGGCGAATCTGCCGTAGCCTTCAAGGCGGTTTGACCCGGCCCGCACGTGAGATCCTTGCCATTGTTGACGTTCAGCGAACACGCTGGCGAAAAAGCACCAGGCAGCCATGGCGTTGCATCGAAGTTCCAGCGCACTGCGCCCGCGGCCAGGTCTGCGCCCGAGCGTTGCCAGAGGCCAAGATCCGCGTCATTGCAAGCCAGCGTCGTCGCATAGGGCAATGGCACCACGCCGCACAGCGGATCAGCGCTCGGCGTGTGGAGGCATCCGGCCGCAAGATTGCAGCTGTCGATTGTGCAGGCATCGCCGTCGTTGCACACGCTGGCGTTGGCCGCGTGGCTGCACAGACCGCCGATGCAAGATGCGTTGTCGCAGGGCGAGGTCGGCGGGCAGTCGGTGTTTGTGGCGCAAAGCGCGGCATCGCCCGCCGGCAACAGCGCGTCACTGACCGCGTCCGCATCCTGCGCATCGCTGACGACCGTTGCGTCCAGGTCCGATCCTTGCTCATCGACGGCCGTCACTTCAGGCCCGGTCGCCTCCGCGCCGGCCAGCCAGTCCGCATCGGCCACGCCGCCGTCCGCGACATCGAATGGCCCAAGGTCACCGACTTCTGCCTGGCTGATCGTGTCAGCGGTGGTGTCGCGCTTGATGGGCCGTGGTGCGCCGACGGGACGTTCCGTGCAAGACACGGCGACGAGGACAAGTGCGGCGACTGCTGCAAGTACCGGGGCCGATCCGGGAGCGGTGAACTTCGCGACAAGGCGGCAGTCTTGATTGAGATCAGAAGCCATCGACATCGACTCCGTTGATCGCGGGCCAGTACCAGTCGCAGTTTGTCCCGCTCCCGCCTGTGCAGCACTTCGGGTGCTTGGGCGCCGGTATGAGTCCGCCATTATCGCACGCCGTGCACGCGACCAGTGACGGATTAGCGCAACCGGTTTGGCCAGCGGCAGGGCCTTCAAGGTGGCCAGGGCATCCAACCACCGCCGCACCGGTGCCGGCCTTGACACCGTTGACCGTGTCCGGGAATGGCCCGGGATTCTCGTCGATGGTGTCGCAGTGCCTTTTGCTTGAGGTACGTGCACTTCGTCCAGCAGGTCGGATCGGACGTCAAGTTCGTGCAGGCGAACGCTCCGACTTGGGTGCCGCACGGCAGGGTGGCGCACACGCCAGCCGGGTCGCCGTTGTATGGCGGACAACTGGGCACTGAAACGTCCGCCGCGATGTCCAAGACAGCGTCAGTCGAACCAGCATCGACGGGAACGAGACCGATGTCCGGCAGACCCGGTGCTACCGGCGTGCCGCACACGGTTCCCGGGAAGTTGCCGAGCGGGCAGTAGCAATTGCCCGAGGCCAGATAGGCGGGCGCGGTGCAGGACGTGCAGGTGCCCTTGTCGTTCTGTTTGGCGCATGGCACCGGCGAGCAATGCGTGCTAAGCCCCCAACACGCAAGGAGAAACACCAACGTGGTGTTCTCGTGGCCGATGCGCCTGCGACGTGTTCCGAGACCTTGCATGCTGCCCCCCTTTTGGCGCCAGCGCCCGAACTGCAATGCGGACGTTACGGCCTGGCATGAGCATGTCAAATGCGCATCTGCGGATGTGTGCAGCAAGGGCGGCCGCCACAGGCGCATCGAACCGTTCCACGGTTCGCCTGTTCAGAGCTATGGATCTGTTATATATTCTTCCTCTCTCGCTACCGACTACGCATCGCTAGCGCTGCCGGGCAGCAGGCGCGGCAAAGGTACGCAGCGGCCCTGGTTCAACGATCACGTGCACGTTCTTGAACTCGATCTCCCCATGGCCGATCGCGAGATAGGTGCCCTTTGCTGTTCCATAAAGTGCGGTGGGCGCTGGCTCGACAGACGCTTGCGGTTCAACGGAGGCGCACAGGCCTAGCGATGTTCCACACGGCACGAAGACTTCTGTGAAAAACGTCGGGCCACCGCGCGCATTGGCGCGCTGCACAACGCGGCCGCCTTGCAGGCACGCGCCTTCGCAAACGTATACAATGAATTCGTAGCCATTTTGCAGCGCTGGACTCGCCAGATCGCCGCTCAGTTCGACCTCGCACAGGCCCTGAGGTGGCGGCGGCTCCGCTGCCGTCTCCGCCGAAACCGCCGCGGTTGGAGCAATGGGCGGCAGATCGCCGACCTGAGCCTGGGCGGCCAGTGCCGCAACGGCTGGTGCAGGTTCGACCGGCGGCAACGCGACCGGCGGCGCAGCGCCGTCGGGGGCTTTCGCGCATGCCGTCAAGAGGCAAAGCAGAACCAGTTGCTTCATGGCCGACCTCGGCGCGCTTCGGGCACGCCTGGCTGGGAGTCTTGCAGAGTACGGCCCTCGTGTCACGCAAAGCACTGAAATACCAGCACTGACCGAGGCCGTCGGACCTGTCGTCAGGGGTCGCGCCGCCGCGCCGTCGCGCCTTGCGGCGCCTCTTGCTCCACCGATGCCCGCACGTCGACAAAGTGGATCTCGACGCCGCGCAACGTCAAGTACCGCTCGCCCATCAGACTGCCCAACTGCTGGCGCACCTCCGCATCCAGATCGCTCGCTGCGTGCATCAGCAGATCGCGATCCTCGCGGCTGAAGTGCGTCGCAGCGCGGTCACGCAACTCTTGTATATAAGTAGAAAAGCTCGCGGTCTGCAGCCCCGCGCGGCGCAGGTTCTCTGTGGCTCTACGCAGGCCGGCATGCTCATCGAGAGCCTGCGCCAACGCGGCCGCCGTCCGGTCGCTGCGCAAGGCCGGAAATAGCAACTGTTCTTCGGTGGCCAGGTGGGCGAGCACCACGTGGGTCAGCCGGCTGACTGACGCGGCGACCTCGACGCTTGGCGCGGCCGCGACGGCTGCAATCTGGTCCATAATTTCACGTTGTTGCGACTCACACAGGCTGACAGCATCCATCGGTACCCCCTTGCCTGGGTCGACATGTTTCATTCCTGCCAGGTGGAAACCGCGCATCTTTGTCGAATCACCGAATCTCCGACAGGCTCCTAGACATGGATTTCCGGCTGACTGTCGATGGCATTGCGCAAACGCAGCGCGACCTTTGAGCTCAGGCCCAGCACGAGGCTGGTGCCGGCCAGCGCGCTGTACAGCCACAAATCACCGGCAGACAGGTTCAGCACGGCGCCGGCTGCAGCGAAGCGCCCCAGGCTGGCGGCCGCCAGCAACGCAAACAAACCTGCGGATTCCAAACAGAACATGCGCGAATGCCGTTCTCCGGCCGCGGCCGCTCCCAGGGCCAGAAAGCCGACCACGAGGTGCACGACGTTGTGGTAGAAATTCGTGCCGAGCAGGCCGAGCATGTGGTCGTGTCCGCCCGTCACCGAGCCGACCATCCCAATGAAGACGAACATGGATCCCACGCCCAGACAATAGAGTTTGGCCATTGCGAACTCCACCGGAGAAGGCAGGCGCCCCCAAACCAACGAACGCCGTGCGGGTTTGGTCTCATGCTAACGCAGACCCAGAGACGGGCCAAAATGTGCAGGCTTGGCCGTTCCGCGGTCGGTGGCCGAGGCTGCGGGACTCTCTTGGGGTTCGGCGATCGGACGCGCCAGATCTAGTGGTCAGCCGCGAATTCGAAGCGACCGTGGCTTTCGCCCGCCATCACTTCCATCGGCAGCACGCGGCCAGCGCCCAGCACGTAGCGCTCCAGATCCGAAAGGCGAATGGACCATGTCACGTCGCAACTGGTTTCGCACGTTGTCGGAGTCTGCGCCGCAAACAGGGCCTTGACGAACGTCGCGGGCAGCTTTGCTGCGGCTGTCACCGTGCCGTCGCCCACCTGCAACGCGACTGCCGTGACATGCCAGGGTGCACCAGGATTCGCGGGAGCCTCCAACACGAACGCGCCATACGCATTCTTGCCCACCGGCAGGATGACGAAGCGCGCCACGCCGAACGACCAGTTGCCGACCAGCCACTCGGTCGAACGCAGACGCGGCAGCACACCACGCACGTGCAGTTCGGGCGTCACGCCAACGGGCGCCTCCAGCTTGAGTTCCGCATTGCCGGCGCGCGGCACAGCAAGGTGTTCCTCGCGACCCGCACCGATGTCGAACACGACGGTCACTTCGCGCTGCGCCGTATTCCTCACGGCCACACCCACCGGCGTTGCCACATCGGGCGCAGGCTTTTTCTGCAGGTTCAACTTGGCCTTGACACTCGCGATGTCTTCGGCGCGCTTGGCCATCGTCTCATCCACCATGGCAACGTACGCTGGGGTGAGCGCCGTATCCGGCACCTCGCGCCAGATCCGCGCCATCACGTCGAACGACACGTCGCCATCGACCGACTTCTTGTCCACCGCCGCCTCGCGCTTGGCCGGCCAGATGGCGGTCACGATGGCCGCGGGCTCGGCGGCACAGGCGAAATGGAGATCCAGCACCAGCCCGTCCTTGGCGCGCGACGCCGGTTGCGGCTGCGGCGTGCACGGCGCCGTCTGTGTCGTCGTCCACGCGCGCCCGGGGCCGAGCAGGCGCACGATGCGACCTCCGGGCAGTTGCACCTCCAGCAGCACAGGCACCTTGGTGGGATTGCGCAGCGCGACGCGGTAACTGTACGTCTTGGGCATCCAGGAGCGGCTGCTCGTCGCGCCGGCATTGGCCAGTTCTTCCTGCAACTTGTCTTGAGGCAGGTCCGGGCCTCCTTCGACTTCCGCGGTCGAGACCTTGACGGTGTCAGCGACGACCCACTCGGTCAGATGCTGGCCGACGACCTGCACCAGCGCTTCCTGGACACCGTGAATTTCGGGCGCATCCGGATTCTTGGCCAGAAAGTCGAGCAGGGCGGCTGCGGAGCCATCGCGGATTGCATTGTCCCATGCCGCCAGGACGCCTTCGCGCTTGGCCGTTGCCGTGGCCGCTGCTGCCGCGGCAGGCGATGACTTGGCCTCTGGTGCCGGCGCGGCGGGTGTTTCGACAGCTGGTGCAGGCGGGGCCGGCGCCGGAGCCGGATCGGGCGCTGGAATTGGAGCTGGAGCCGGTGCTGGCGGCGCCGCCACTGCCGGCGCTGGTTCGGCAGCAACATGCGTCGGTTCCGCCTTCTTCTCCTGACCTTTGCCCTTGGCCGTCTTGGCCTTCTCGGCTGCCACGGGTGCTGCCGCGGGTGTCGCGGGTGCTCCCGAAGCTGTCGCGGGTGCCCCCGAAGCCGTCGCGGGTGCCCCCGAAGCCGTCGCGGGTGCTCCCGTAACTGTCGCGGGTGCCCCCGTAACTGTCGCGGGTGCTCCCGTAACTGTCGCGGGTGCTCCCGTAACTGTCGCGGGTGCTCCCGTAACTGTCGCGGGTGCTGCCGTCGCGCCCGCATAGACGCATTGGCAACTCCACTGGTACTCCACGCGCGGCTCGGTCTTCTCCTCGATCTTCGAAGCGCCGCCCGGCAGAATGACCTTGTGCCGGATGGTCGCCACCGAGTCGATGCGCTGCACCTCGACACCGACGATCGCGTTGCAGCCACGCATCGCAGCCTGGCCCTTGAGCGTCTTTTCCGCTGCCGACTTTTCACCAGCTTCCGAGCGCTTGCCCAGCTTGAGCGTGCCCAGCACTTCGGTCGGTTGCGGCAGATCCTCGGCCTTGTCGGCGACCCGCACTTCCTCGTAGGCGGACAAGCGCTTGCGCGGCTGCGCCGTGGCGGATCGCTCGAACTCCGCACCCGCGCAACCCACGAGTCCGAGGCCCACAAGGGCCAGCAGGCACCCGATTCGCGTTGTCATCGCTGTCCTCCGCACGCGGCAACCCTGGTTGCGCGGGGCGGGAGTATAGAGCCGGGCCTGAGGGTGGGCAACGGCCCTGCGCGTGCTACACTGCTGCGCCCGCCTGGCCGGCCAAGCCCATGAATCCCGGAGACGCACTGCCATGTCCGCCGAACTCGAACGCGAAATCCACCGCCGCCGCACCTTTGCCATCATCAGCCACCCGGACGCCGGCAAGACGACGATAACGGAGAAGTTGCTGCTTTTTGGTGGCGCCATCCAACTTGCCGGCGCCGTCAAGGCCAAGAAGTCGCAACAGTCGGCCCGCTCGGACTGGTTGGCCATCGAGAAGGAGCGCGGCATTTCGGTGTCGACCGCGGTGATGACGTTCGAGTACCGCGATCTGCAGCTCAACCTGCTGGATACGCCGGGCCACAACGACTTTTCCGAAGACACGTTCCGCACGCTGACGGCGGTCGACTCGGTGCTGATGGTCATCGATGCCGCCAAAGGCGTGGAGACGCAGACGCGCAAGCTCCTGGAAGTCTGCCGGTTGAAGCGAACGCCCGTCATCACGTTCATGAACAAGCTGGACATGGACGCGATGGGACCTTTGGACCTGCTCGACAACCTTGAGAAAGAACTGGGGATGAAGTGCACGCCGTTCACGTGGCCGATCGGCATGGGTCCGCACTTCAAAGGCGTCTACGATCTGCGCGACAAGACGGTCAATTTCTACCTGGCAGCGCAGCGGGGCCGGCGCAATGAGCGCGAGATTCTCCCGGATCTGCAGGGCGATGCGGCCAAGGATCTGCTGGGCATCGATCGCGAGACGCTCATCGAGGAGACCGAGCTGCTGCACGGCGCCGCGCAACCCTGGGACGAGCAACAGTTCCTGCGTGGCCAACTGACGCCGGTCTTTTTCGGCTCGGCCCTCAACAACTTCGGCGTCAAGGAGTTGCTGGACTGCTTCTGCGACCTCGCTCCGCCGCCGCAACCGCGCGAGACGACGACGCGCATCGTGCTGCCCGAAGAAGAGAGATTCAGCGGCTTCGTCTTCAAGATCCAAGCCAACATGGACAAGAACCACCGCGATCGCATGGCGTTTTTGCGTGTTTGCTCCGGCAACTTTCGGCGCGGCATGCGCCTCGTGCACGTGCGCACCGGCAAGGATCTCGTGGTGCGCAATGCCATGACGTTTCTCGCTCGCGATCGCAGCATCGTCGAGGATGCCTGGCCAGGTGACATCATTGGCATTCCCAACCACGGCACCATCCGCATTGCCGATACGTTCAGTGAAGGCGAAGCGCTGTCTTTCACCGGCGTGCCGAGCTTTGCGCCCGAGCTGTTCCGCCGCGTGCGCCTGAAAGACCCGATGAAGGCCAAGCAGTTGCAGAAAGGTCTCGAGCAGGTGTGCGAGGAAGGCGCGGCGCAGTTGTTCCGGCCCCTCATCGGCAGCGACTATATCGTCGGTGCGCTCGGTGCCTTGCAGTTCGAGGTGATCGAGGCGCGTTTGAAGGAGGAATACAGTGTCGATGCTGCTTTTGACGGCATGTCGCTGCAGAATTGCCGCTGGGTGGCGTTCGAGCACGCGCCGGGCACGACGGCGGCACAGGCGGCGCAATTGCGCAGAACGTTCGAGAATGCCTACACGAAAGACTTGTTTCTCGATGGCGCCGGCAACTTGTGCCTGTTGACCGAGACGCGTTTTCGCGCCGATTACATCGCGGAGAAGAATCCCACGCTGCGGCTGCGCACGACGGTGGAACTGCACTGATCAAGACCGCATCGACTGCGCCAGACTGCCAGCCCCGCGCCGTCAGAAGCGCAACGCCAGCACGACACCGAGGTTGCCGGGGCCGGGGGCGAGGGTGACGGACTCGGGCGCGGTCAGCAGGGCCCAGGCGCCAAAGCCGCCCGCGACCGCGGCGATGCCGCCGGTGACGGCAGCGCCGGTCCACAGGTTGTTGACGCCGGACTGGCGGCTGCGCACCTGGGCGGACGTGATGCGCGCCGGGTCGTAGCTGCCTGTCTCCCGCAACTTGTTGCCATCGAGGCGGGATTGGTCGAGCAGCGCGGCGCCGGCCAGCACGGCACTGGCGATGAGGACCGCTCCGCCGGCTGCGAGGCTGGCGATGCCGGCCGATCGCTTCCAGTCTGCCTGGGGTTGGCTCGGCGGAGCGGGCGCGGCAACCACCGGTGCCGGTTCGCCCACCGCAACCGGCGCTGCAACCGGAGCGGGATCCGCAGGCGCAAGCGCAACCGGGTCGGCGGCAGGCGTCTGGAGCGCCTCCAGCGCAGCCTTGGCTTGTTTGGCCAGCGGATCTGTCGCCGGCACGAGCCGCATCAGCTTCTGGTACGCAACGATCGCTTCTTGGATGCAACCGGCCTTCTCCTCAGAGTGGCCGACACCAAAGAGGTATTCAGGCTTGGACTTGTCGATGCGAAAAGCGCGCCGGTACAGCTGCGCCGCCATCGCGAACTGACCATTCAGATCGTATTCGATGGCCTGCTTGGCAACGAACGCCCCTTCGGCGTGCGCGTCCGAACCTTTGGGCCGCGCCGCCTGCACCGGCATCCCGACCAGCAGCGCCAGAGTCGCGATGACCGCACGCAGATGCCGGGTCAACATTCGTTGCACTCGCGGGAACGCTCGCGCAGCGCGCGCAGGACCTTTTCTGGCGCAACCGGCAGCGCGTCGATGCGCACACCGACGGCATCGAAGATGGCATTGCAGATCGCCGGAATCACCGAATGCAGCGGCCCTTCACCGGCTTCCTTGGCGCCATGCGGCCCGCGCGGATCCGGCTTTTCGACGATGAATGCGTGCAATTCCGGGGTATCCAGCGTCGTCGGCATCCGGTAGTCGAGCAGCGAACTCGCCGCCAGCAGCCCTTCCTTGCCCGGCCCCGCATCGCGGCGCTGGCCGTCGGCCTTGAGGCCACTGGGCATGACACCGTGCGATTCCATGACCGTTTCGCCAGCGCCCATGTAGCAGGAACCTTCGATCTGGCCTTCGACGAGCACGGGGCTCAAGGCCTTGCCGCAGTCGTGCGCGCACCAGATCTGTTCGACCGTGACCTCGCCGGTCTCTTCGTCAACCGAGACTTCGGCGATGTGCGCGGTAAAGCTGTACGCCGGGCTCGCGCCGATGGTGCCGCCGCGGTAGGCGCCATGCACACCTTCTTTGGGTGTCTGGTAGCTGCCGGTGGCGCCCAGGGTGCCGAAGGCGCACTCGGCGAGGATGAAGGCGTCCGCAATCGGCATCCACATGTCGGGGTTGTCGAGCCGCTGCGCGCGGCGACCCGCCAACAGCACATCACGCTTGGTGCATTCCCATTTCGTCGCTACGGCTTCGCGCACCTTGGCGGCCAGATCGCGGGCGGCATGGAGACACGCATTGCCGGCCATGAGTGTCACACGCGAGCTGTAAGCGCCCAAGTCGACAGGGCAAAGGTCGCTATCGGCGGCGATCACACGCACGTCGTCCAACTCAACGCCCAATTCCTCGGCGGTGAGGACGGCGAGCATGGTCGAACTGCCCTGGCCGATGTCCGATGTGCCGGCAAACACGCGCACGCGACCGGAACGATCCAGGCAGATCTGTACGCCAGATTGGGGCAACTCTGTCGGATAGATGCAGTAGTTGGTGCCGCTGATGTAGGTCGAGCCGGCGACGCCGAGCCCGCGGCCGCGCGGCAGCTTGCCCCAGCGCTGCTTCCAGCCGCTGGCCTCTTCGACCATCGCGAGGCATTCGAGAAAGCCGCTGCTGCCGATGTGGAATTCGTTGATGGTCTGGCTGTTCTCGCCGATGAAGTTGCGGCGCCGCAGCTCGATCGGGTCGATGCCCAGCGCCCGCGCCGCCTTGTCCAGCTGCACTTCGATGGCAAAGCGCGGCTGGACGCTGCCGTGACCGCGCTTGGGGCCGCAGGCGGGCTTGTTGGTGTAGACGCGCGTCGAGTCGAAGCGGTAGCTCTGGAACGCGTAGGGCGAGCCGAGCAACTGGCCGGAATAGTAGGTGGTCACCAGGCCAAAGGAGCTGTAGGCACCGCCATCGAGCACCGATTTCGCATCAACCGCGAGGATCTTGCCTTCCTTCGTGAATCCCGTGCGGTAGTGCATGTCGAAGGGATGGCGGCCGCGGTGGGCGAGAAAGACCTCCTCGCGCGTGTACAGGCACTTCACCGGCCGGCCGGTCTTGTGCGCGAGCCGCGCGACGACGAACTCCAGATCGAAGGGTTCCGATTTGCCACCAAAAGCGCCGCCCACCAAAGGCTGAATGACGCGGATCTGGTGCGTGGGAATGCCCAGCACTTTGGATAGCTCGCGGTGCAGGTAGTGCGGCACCTGCGTCGAAGACCAGACGGTCAACAGGCCGCGCGCGTCGAGGTGGCCGATGGCGCAGTGCGGTTCGAGGGCGCCATGCGTCGAACCGTGGAACTGGTAGTGGCCCTCGACGACGAGATCCGCTGCCGCCAGTTGACCCTCGACATCGCCGAACGAAAGCTGGACGGCTTTGGTTACATTGCCGTGGCGGTTGGCTTCGTGGATGCGGTTCTCGGGATGCGCGAGCGCTGCTTCGGGCGTGGTCAGTGCCGGCAAGACCTCGTATGTGACTTGGATCAACTGACATGCCGCGCTCGCCACTTCTTCGCTGACGGCCGCGACTGCTGCGACGGCATCGCCGACATAGCGCACCTTGTCGGCGGCCAGCGCCTGCTCGTCGGGCGTCCACGGGATGATGCCGTAGCGCATCGGCATTTCAGCGCCGACGACGACCGCGTGCACACCTTCGAGTATCTCGGCGCGCGCCGTGTCGATGCGCACGATGCGCGCATGCGCGTGCGGCGAACGCAAGATCTTGGCGTGCAGCATGCGCGGCAGCACGAGGTCGTCCGTGAACTTCGCGACGCCGGTCATGGCATCGAGCGCGTCCGGCTTGCCGTGGCGGCCGCCGACGATGCCAGGGCCGCGCGGTCCAGAGCTCTGCTGCGTCATGGCTCGCCGACCTCGGTGGCGCACGATCCGGCTTGTGCGTCATCCAGTGCGGCACTGCGCTGCAAGATTTCGCGCGCGGCCTGTTCGACTGCATCAAGGATCTTCGTGTAGCCCGTGCAACGACACAGATTCCCGCCGAGCGCTGCGACAATGTCAGCCCGAGAAACCTGCGGATGGTCCTGCACCGCGAGCCTGTCGATGTAGGCGGCACCCGACATCAGCATGCCGGGTGTGCAGAAGCCGCACTGCGCCGCACCGAGCCTGGCAAACGCCGCCTGCAGCGGATGCGGCTCACCGCCGACACCGAGACCTTCCACGGTTTCCACAGCGTGACCATCGACTTCGAGCGCAAGTGTCAGGCAGGACAGCACGGGTTCGCCGTCCAAGCGCACGGTACACGTACCGCAATCGCCCTTGTCACAGCCCTGCTTGGTGCCGTAGAGGCCGAGCTGATAGCGCAGCAATTCCAGCAAAGTCCAATGACTCGGCACAGCCGTGACGACCGGTTCGCCGTTCAGGTGGAAGCGACACAACACGACGGCGCGGGCACAAGCCTCGGCACTGCAAGGACGATCGGACACGAGACCTCAATTTGGCTGCGTATACTCTTTCTTGTCACGCTTGTGCTTGGCGGGAGCCGGCTTGGGCGAGGTCAGCGGCTTGAGGAGTGCCGGCCTCTCACCAAACTCGAAGGTCAGCGACACGGCACCCAACGCGAGATCGGACTTCTGGAATACTTCAGATTGCTTGCCCTTCTTCAGTGCTGTCCCGTCCAGCAGCGTTGCAAACCGGCTGCCAAGATCTTCGGCCATCACGTGACCATCCTTGTAGGTCAAGCGGCAGTGGCGTGCCGACACGGTGGCGTGGGCCAAGACGACGTCGGCCTTGGCATCCGAGCCGATGACAACGACCGGTTTTTCAAGTGGGTACATGGTCTTGCCATCGGCCGACACCAGTTTGCCCCAGACCGCGGCGTGGGCAGGAGCGGCGATCAGCAGTGCAAAGACAGCACAGGCAAGACAAGCGCGCACGACCACAGAACACCTCGCTGCGGAGCCAGCCCGCGCAGCCGCAGAATCGTAGGTTCGCGCGATGGGGTCAACACCTCGATGCCCGGCGATAGATCTTGCGATGGGGCGCTGCGTCTCAAGAGCAGGAGGTGCCCCATGCCCCACGCCCGCCACCTTGGATTGCACGTCATCCTGCGCTGGTGCGGCGACATGCACGCCGCGCGTTTCCTCTCTCGGCCTGAGATGTTGCGGATCGGTCCCGACGACATCCTGGCGGTGCCGCCGGACGTCCTGGGCGGCAGGCCGTTCCTGGTCCTGGCCGAACCGCACCCGCAGACGGGCTTTGCGCTGCGCCTCGATCAGCCCGTGACGCGCGGCGTTCTGCATCTGGGGCAAGAGACGGTGGACTACGGCGATCTGCGGCGCGGCGTGCTCGGCGCGCTGGTGGCGCCGGTGCTGCCGATGCAGGCAGATACCTGGGCAGAACTCGAGTTCGGCGACTTCCAGTTCACCTTGCGCATGGCACCCGTGCCCGCGCGTCCGCGGAGAAATCCCTGGCGCGCAGAGCACTTGCCGTTGCTGCTTTGCTTTCTGGGCGCGGCGGCCGTCGTGCTGGGACCGCTTTGGGCTGCGGCACATGCCCCGCCGGCGCGTCAACACCTGGCGGCGCGCGATGGCGTCGAGGACGCCCTGCAGCGCGTCGAGCCCGTTGCGTTCGAGTGGAACGATCCGCAGCAACAAGAACCAGATCAGGTGGTTTCTCCTCTGCAGCCGCCAGCGCCGCCCACCTCTCTGCCGGTCGCCCAACCGACGCCGCGCCATGCCTTGCCGATTCCGGGCAGCGATGCGCCACCGCGCGAGCGGGTGCGGGCTGCCGTTCAGGAACACACACGCGATGTCGATCGCGCGCTGCAAGACCTGGGTGCGCCGGTGCGCGGGCTGCGTCTCTGGCAGCCGGGCGACGATTCGCCGCCGCCGGGTGCCGCGATCGCACCAGACTCTGGTGCCGATCTGGCCGCACCGCACCATCCGGGGCTGCACGGACAACCGGAGGAATCGAAGGCAGTTGCGCTGGCGCCGCCGGGCAAGATCGCGACGCCGGGTCCGCGACCGACCTTCCACGCGGCCCCGCAACAACTGACACGCATTTCGGGTTCCGGCGGCGAGAGTGCTGGCGAGTTGCCCCTGTCGGTCATCCGCGCGACCATCGCGGCGCACATGGGCGGTCTGCGTGCGTGCTACCAGAGAGGACTGCAGGAGAATCCTTCGCTGGCCGGGCGCGTGCGCTTGGCGTTCCTGATCCAGCCCGGCGGCGAAGTGCTCGGCGCGCGCATCGAGCGCAGCAGTCTCGCTCAGCCGGATGTCGAGGATTGCATCCTGCAACACGTGCGCGTCTGGCACTTTCCGCCCGCATCTGGTGGCGGTTCGACCGAGGTGCACTATCCGCTGACGTTTGCGTCGCGTTGATCAGGGTGAAGGACGGACATTCAGCAATTCAGCAAGGTTCGGAATCAGCAGGAACTCCACGCGACGGTTGGTCTGCTTGCCCTGATCTGTGGCGTTGTCCGCGACCGGCTGGAACATCGCATACCCGCCGGCACTGAGGTTCTTCCCCTCGACCCCGCCGTCCTTGATGAGGAATTTCACGACTGTGAGCGCGCGCTGCATCGACAAATCCCAATTCAGATCCTCGGCGCCCGCGCTGTCGGTGTGCCCCGCAACCTGGAACAGGCGATCAGGCAGACTCTTCAAGATCGCCGCCAGCTCCAACAGGATGGGCTTGGCATCTTCCTTCAATTTGGACTTGCCGGAATCAAAGAGGATGTCGCCCTGCAACGCAATGATCAAGAACCCGCGCGCCACCTTGACCTGCAGCTTGCCCGCGTCCGACATCGCCTTGAGCGCATCGCGCACCTTGTTGACGCTGGCAGACACGCGGTCCAACCTGGCCTGCACCTCGGCGCGTTCGATCTGGCATGAAGCCAATGATTTCACACTGTTACCACCCTTGTTCGTGCACTCATCGAGCGCCTTGCGCGTGCCTGAGAGATCCGAAGTGGTCTTGTCCGCCCGCTCCTTCTCGCTTGAAGCCTGTGTCTCGGCCGCGTCACCGCGCGCCTTCTGCTGCTCCTCGCGCTGGCGCGCAGCCTCGGCGTCGTCGGCACATTTCTTCTTGATGGCGGCCATGTCGCGGTCATAGGCCTCTTGGGGAATGCCGCATGCCAGCCCGGACATGCCAAGGATGGCCAGGGCCGCGTGCGCGAACCAGAACGTAGTGCGGGTGCGCATGAAATCTCCTGCGAATGGGTTGTGGGGCGACGTGCATCGCCTCGGAACGTCGCGGTAGTGTAGCACGGCCACGCTCGCGGTCATACCCGCCCGGACGCTGTGAATTTGCCGCAGCGGCGTTGTTGCGTCACACTCGGCGCCATCGCTGCCCAGCCCTTGTTGCACACCCGGCTGCTGCAAGGGCAGAAAGGATCACTGGAAACCATGCGCACTTGGCTGTTCGTCCTGGTTCTCTTGCTGCTGCCCGCGTGCGAACGTGCGGCACCGACGCAGCCCTCGCCTGCCGCCGAGGCGCCGCGGCCGCTGCAAGTGGGGTTGCCCGGCGAGCAGCCTCCGGGCAGCGCAATCGCCACCGCCCTGCAAAATGGCTGGTTCTGCTTTGCGTTGGAAGGCGCTGAGCGCCCTGCCCTATTGCCTGACGTATCCGGCGGCAAGCTGCGCTATGTCGAACGTCTGGAGACCCGCTTCGGATCTGAGGACCGGACCCTGGCCATCGATCTCGCCACGGGTGTAACCGAGCTCATCGCCGCGGCCCTCGACCCTTCCCTGCCCGCCACGCCCACGGCGCCGCCCGAAGTCGCCGCGGCACTGCGCACTGGCGATCGGTGGCTGCAGGGTCCCAGCGAGGCGTTCATCATTCGCGGCGAGCCGCGCGCGCAGCAGCTCATTGCCGTGACGGGAACGCAACATGACCCGCTCGTGTCGTTGGGCCCGGTGGGCTGGGGCTCGGTCGTGCGGTTGCCGGGCGGCGTGTTGGGCGCGCTGCTTGTCCACGACACGAACCAGGACGGCGCGCAAGGTGCCGGCGATGAGTCCGATGTCTGCGTGGTCGCCATGGCCCTGCAACCCCTGTACATAGAAGAGCGAACTGCGCCCAAGCGCTTGGTGCCGCACATGCCGGCGCTGCGTGAATTGCTGAGTCAGGAAGGGCTCGTCCCGCTGAGCCTGCGCGTCGAGGACGCTCGCCACCGGCTGCACGTCGAGGTCAAAGGTGAGCCGCCGCAAGACCCGATGGACGCGCTAGATCAACTGCGGCGCGTGCAACTGGGCACGGCACTGGCCACCGGCGAGCAGCGGTTGGGTGTCACGCTGGAGTGGCCCGGTCAAGAGCGGACGGCGACGGCAGAGTGGCGCGATGCGGCGCAACGGGTCGTCCATTGGCTTGATTTTGCGGATCAACTGCTAGGCGACAAGCTCGATTGCGTCGGCGGCGATCCCGACAACCGCGCTGGCATTCCCTGGTGCGAAAAACGCGACGAGGCCGACGTCCTCGACTGGCAAGCCGCGCTGCGGCGCATCCGCGGCAGCGCGGGCTTTGCCCTGCGGCCGGAGTCGCGGCTGCCGGCACGCGGTGCAACGCACGACATGAACCACTTCGAGTCGCCCAGGGGCTACGGCGGCCTCGCCAAAGAGGAACGCGACCGCCTCTCGAAGCTGCTGCTGCGCGAAGTCGCCGCGCACCGGGCGCGCATGCACCGCGGCAGGCCTGCGCCGCTCACCATTCTCGACGATGAAGGCCATCGCTGGATGGTGGACGCCAGGGGTGCGCGGCAGATCAAACCACCCCAAATTCAATAGGTACCAGGCCAGTCGAATGCCACGCCCACGGGCACGTGATCGGAAGGCTGTTCGCCTTTGCGCTCCAGCCGATCGATGAAACCGTCGCGGGCGCGATCGGCGAGCGGCGTCGTCGCGAAGACGTGGTCGATGCGCAGTCCGTCGTTCTTCTGGAATCCAGCTGCGCGATAATCCCACCACGAATACAGACCCGGCTCTGGGCGCACGCGGCGAAACGCATCCTGCAAACCCCAGGACGCCAGATCTGCCAGCGCCGCCGTCATCTCGGGGCAATAGAGCACCGATCCCAGCCAGGCTTCCGGATTCGCCGCATCTTGGGCCGCGGGGGCAATGTTGAAATCGCCACACAGCGCGAGCGGCTCTTCCGGCTTGTGGTGCCGCTCCAGATAGTTGCGCAGCCTCCTCAACCAACGCTGCTTGTAGAGGTACTTGTCGGAATCCGGCTCCGAACCGTTGGGGACATAGGCGCAGAGCACGCGCACGCCTTGGACCTCCGCTGAGAGCAACCGTGCCTGTTGGTCCGCATCGCCATCGTCCAGGCCGCGGCGGATGTCCTGGGGCGCGGTGCGCGATAGGATGGCGACGCCATTGTAGGTCTTTTGCCCATGCACGGTCGCGTGGTAGCCCAGTGCTTGCACAGCTTCGTGGGGAAATTGTTCGTCGGGCGCTTTGAGTTCTTGCAGGCACAGCACGTCCGGCCGGTTCGCAGCCAGCCAGCGCAAGAGCCGATCCTGCCGGGCGCGAACGGAGTTGATATTCCAAGTCACGATCTGCATTTGACCTCCCACTGGCCCTTGGCAGCGGCGCGGCGGCGTGCTGCCCCGGCGGCCCATGGTAGATCGCATGGCCCGCCGGCGACGAGGGGTCGACTGGCACTGGCCTGCCTGGATCCGGCGCGGCCGATCGCCTATCCTTGGCGGCCGGCCACCCCGTCGTGCCCGATCGACCTTGATCCATGCCAGGATTCGCGAACGCACTCATGATCCTTCCTGAATCTGCGCACATCGATGCCTTGCACGCGGATCTGCGTCTGCCGCCGCGCGCGCGCGTGGCCGTGGCGATGAGTGGCGGCGTCGACTCCAGCACGGTTGCCGCGCTGCTCGTCGAGGCCGGTTACGAGGTCTTCGGTCTGACCGCGCGCCTGTACGACGTCGAGGCCGGCGATGCACCAAAGGCCGGCACCTGCTGCGCGCCGGAGGACGCGTGCGACGCCCGCTTTGTCGCTCAACAAATTGGAATCAAACACTATGTCGTCGATGAGCGCGACATGTTCCGCCGCACTGTCGTCGA